>OLJA01001871.1_pt1 | contig 10011 bp, 8 predicted proteins | sample 1601401 | NCBI WGS metagenome assembly OLJA01 (sample SAMN01915217, study PRJEB22387) | human gut metagenome | isolation source: stool | host: Homo sapiens | place: USA | reverse complement strand
GGCGTTTCGCCGTGGCTCGTTCTGTTTGCTGGACTTAATATTCGCTGGACGCCGGGACGAGGGCGTCGATGACATCCTGCAAGGCCTGCCAGTTCTCTTCCGAGCAGTCGGGCAGCTCTTTGGCATTCAGGCCGGCATCCTCGATGCGGCCGGTCATGCTGGACGTGTCGGTCAGCAGGGCGTTGGCGTCCTCCTTGATGAGGGGCCAGGCGTCTGCAAAGCTGTCCTGCTCATCGGTGGAGAGGCTGTCGTACCACTCGGTATAGGCGTCTTCGATGACATCGGTGGTCTGCATGGCCAGATTGCCGTTCTCGGCCCAGCTCAGCAGGGAATCCGCCGCGATGACCGACTTCAGCGAGCAGCCCGAAACGCCGGGGCCCCAGCCCAGGCAGGGCGCAAAGGCATCCTGCGTGGAGGCGGGGGAGAAGATGGAGTTGTCGCTCTCATCCAGATTCGGGGTCAGCTTGCCGGTGTTGGCTTGCGTCGTGGAAGAAGGGATGCTCTCGCTGGAAGCAGCGGAGCTGGACGACGAAGCGGTCTCGCCGCCGTTGGTTCCGGACGAAGTGCTGCATCCGGCCAGCAGGCAGGCGAGCAGGGCTGTACACACCAGCAGGGAAAGGATACGGTTGCGGATCATAGCGTGTTCCTCCTTTTATCGGTTCCCGGCCAAAGCCGGGGGAGCTCTGGGTACAGTTCTAGTATACTGTTCCGCCGCGCGGTTGTCAATTGTCGTGTGCAGGACGAATTTCAACCCGTCCTGTGCAAATTGTACAAACTTTGACAGTAATTTTTGCCTTCGGGCAGGATTGACAATTTTTGCGCTGTCTCGTATAATTCATTCGTAAAATAAAATGAGCTGGCCGGTGCGCCGTGCCGGAAAGGAGGACAAACAAGTGCAGAAATTCCTGCAAAAGCTCGAAGGAGTCTCGCAGGCGCTTCTGGACCCGCTGTCTTATCTGACGGCGGCGGGCCTGCTGCTGGTGGTGGGGGCGCTGCTCACCAGCAGCCCGCTGCGCCAGCTGCTCCCGGTGCTGAACTGGACGCCGATCCGCCTTGCGGGCGGGCTGCTGTACAACAGCATGATGGTGATCGTCAACAACCTCAGCATCTTCCTCTGCGTGGGCATTGCCGCTGCGCGCACCCGCACCGAAAAGCAGGAGGCCGCACTGCTGGCCCTCATGGCCTATCTCGTCTTCCTGACGGCCAACCACACGACGCTGGAAATCCTGGGCCGCCTGGCCGAGGCCGACGGCCTGACCGGCCTTGCCGCCACGGGTCAGACGAGCATCCTGGGCATCCAGGTCATGGACACCGGTGTGACGGGCGGCATCCTGCTGGGCTTTGCCGCCGCGAAGATCTTTGACAGAACCTGCGAAACGCAGTTCACCGGGCTTGTCACGCAGGTGTATTCGGGTCTGCGGTGGTCGTTCCTGTGCATCGCGGCTTTTGCGGCGGCGTTCGGGATGGCGGTCTGCTTTGTCTGGCCGCCCCTGCAGGAGGGCATCCGCGCCATGACGGGATGGATCGCAGCTTCGGGCTATGCGGGCATTTTTCTGTATGGCTTCCTCGAACGGCTGCTCATCCCCACCGGCCTGCACCATCTCATCTATATGCCGTTCCAGTTCTCGGCGCTGGGCGGTTCCATGACGGTGGGTTCGGTGACCTACACGGGAGCCTATATGGTCACGATGGCGGAATACTCCTACGGCCTGCCCCTGACCGATGACATCGTCTGGATGTACACCGGCTTCACCAAAACGTTCGGCTATCTGGGCATCGCGGCGGCGTTCATCCTCACTGCCAAAAAGGAGCGCCGGAAGCGCACGGCTGCGGCCATCCTGCCGCTGGCGGTCACAGCGTCGCTGGCGTCCATCACCGAACCGGTCGATTTCCTGTTCTGCTTCGTCTCGCCGGTGCTGTGGGTGCTCCATGCGGCCCTTGCAGGCGGCTTCATGGTCCTGCTGAATGCGCTGCAGGTCCGGGCGTTCACCTCCAACCTGCTGGGTTCGCTGGTGTTCAACCTGAGCGCCGCCCCGCAGCAGATGCATCGCGTCCCGCTGCTCTACCTGCTGGGCGTTCTGGAGATCCTGACCTATGTGGTGGTCTTTTCGGTCATCATCCGTGTGTTCGACCTGCCCACGCCCGGCCGGGCACCGGAGCGGGAAACAGCCGCGCGGCAGATCGACCCGGAAGGCATCCGGCGGCTTTTGGCGGCGCTGGGCGGGCCGGGAAACATCTGCACGGTGGACAACTGCTTCACCCGGCTGCGCATCACCGTGAAAGATCCCGACCGGCTGGATACGGCGGCGCTGCTGGCCATGCCCCATAAAGGGCTGGTGCAGGACGGCCCCTATTTGCAGCTGGTCTGCGGCTTGCAGGCAGCACAGGTGCGCCGGGCCGTGGACCGGGAGCTGGAACAGTGTGCGGCGGTCTGAGTTGCTTTTTGGAAACGGAGCGGCTATAATTGGAGCAGACTTCTCCGGCATCGCCGCGCGATGCGGGGAGCGGCGGAGAGGCTGAAGCGTAAAAGAAACAGAAGGAGAACCCAAGATGCAGAAGTTTGAACTAGAGGGTCTGTTTGATTTTTTGAACAAAGGCGTCAGCGCCTTTCACTCTGCCGCCGCCGCAGCGGCCATTCTGGAGGCCAACGGCTATGAGGAGTGCCCCGAAAGCGCAGCCTGGGAGCTGGTGCCCGGCGGAAAATACTACACCACCCGCAACGGTTCGGCGGTGCTGGCCTGGCGGATGCCCAAAGGGGAGCTGACCGGCTGGCATGTCACGGCCAGCCACAGCGATTCCCCCGCCTGGAAGATCAAGGAGCTGGACGGCGGCAAGGACGCCGTGTTTGCCCGCGCCGAGACCGAGGGCTACGGCGGCATGATCATGCCCACCTGGCTGGACCGTCCCCTGAGCGTGGCGGGCCGCATCCTTGTCCGGACGGAGAACGGCGTGAAGAGCATTCTCGTCCATCCGGACCGTGCGCTGGCCTGCATCCCGAACCTTTGCATCCACTTTGACCACGAGGTCAACAAGGGGAAGAACTACAACCCGCAGGTCGATCTGCAGCCCATCTTCGGCGCTGCCGACACCACCCTGCGGCAGGTGCTGGCCGAGGAGGCCGGCGTCCGGGCCGAAGACATCCTCGACAGCGACCTCATGCTCTGCACCTGCGAGCAGGCTGTGCGCGTGGGCCTGAAGGGCGAGTATTTCATGTCCGGCCGCATCGACGACCTGGAGTGTGCCTACACCACCCTGTGGGGCTTTTTGCAGGGCCGCGGCGAAGAGGAAGGCCGCGGCGACATCTGGGTCATGTTCGACAACGAAGAGGTCGGTTCTTCCAGCCGTCAGGGCGCACAGGGCACCCTCATGGCCGATGTGCTGGCCCGCATCGAAGAAAAGCTGGGCGTCACCCGTGAGCAGAGCATCCGCGCCTGCACCAACAGCCTGCTGCTGAGCGCCGACAACGGCCACGCCACCCATCCCAACCACCCTGAAAAGAGCGACCCCGCCCATCCGGCCACGCTGGGCGGCGGCGTCCTGCTGAAATCCAACGCCCGCCAGACCTACACCACCAGCGGCCTGACCGGTGCGGCCTTCAGCGCCATCTGCCAGAAGGCTGGTGTGCCGGTGCAGTTCGCGTCCAACCGCGCCGATGTTCCCGGCGGCTCCACGCTGGGCAACCTGCTGGGCCACCAGATTTTGATCCCGATGGTGGACATCGGTCTGGCCCAGCTGGCGATGCACTCTTCCATGGAGACCGCCAGCTGCATCGACGCCGAGTACATGGCCAAGGCCGTGGCCGAATTCTATAACACCCCCATCTCTCAGCCGAAGGATGGCGAGTGGAAGCTGGGCCTGTGAGCCCGGTCGTCGGGCGGTTTGCCCCCAGCCCCAGCGGGCGGCTGCATCTGGGCAACCTTGCGTGCAGCCTGCTGGCCTGGCTGAGCGCCAGACATGCGGGCGGGCGCATCGTCCTCCGCATCGAGGATCTGGACGCGGAGCGCTGCCCCCGGAAATACGCAGACCTGCTGGAAGAAGACCTGGCCTGGCTGGGCCTCGTCTGGGACGAGGGCGGGAGCCGGGGCGGCCCCCACGGCCCCTATTACCAGAGCGAATGCGCAGAGATCTACACCCGCGCGTATCAGATGCTCGAAGCGCAGGGGCTGGTCTACCCCTGCTTCTGCTCCCGCGCACAGCTCCATGCGGCCAGTGCGCCCCACACCTCGGACGGCAATGTCATCTATCCCGGCACCTGCCGGGGGCTGACAGCCGAAGAAATCGCCGAAAAGCGGAAAAAGAAAGCTCCTGCTTACCGCCTCATGGTGCCGGACGAGAACATCACCTTCACCGACGGCTGTATGGGCGAACATACAGAAAACCTTCTTCGCGACTGCGGTGACTTTTACCTCCGCCGCGCCGACGGCGTATTTGCGTATCAGCTGGCCGTCGTGGTGGACGACGCCCGGATGGGCGTCACCGAAGTCGTGCGCGGGGCCGACCTGCTTTCCTCTACGGCGCGGCAGCTCTATCTGTACCGGCTTCTGGGTCTGCCTGCACCGAAGTTCGCCCACTGCCCTCTGCTGCTGGCGTCGGACGGGCGGCGGCTCTCCAAGCGGGACGGCGACCAGAGCCTTGAGAACCTTCGCGCCCGCTATACGGCCGAGGACATTGTGGGCCGTCTGGCCTATGCCTACGGCTTGCAGGAAGAGCCTGCACCTCGGACGCCGGAAAGCCTCATCAAAGACTTTTCGTGGGATAAGGTGCCGAAGAAGGATATTTGTCTGCCGGAAGGGCTGTTTTAGCGCAGCGTAACACCCTCGGCGAAGCCGTAAATGGGAGAAACGAGAACAAAAAGACCTTCAAGTTTTCATAAAGAGAACTTGAAGGTCTTTTTATATTTATAAATTGCTTTTGCGGAGAGCTTAGTTCTCTTTTGCGTGCCAAAAGAGAACCAGAAAAGCACCCGCTACTTTCGAGGCGCGGGAGGCACGAATCAAGGGCTGCTCGCCCTTGATAATCCCACAGAGGTGGGCTCCAACTCAAAATGCTGGAGATTCACGCCATTCGGCGTGAAGATCTCTTAACCGCATTTTAGCTCTCCGCCGTTTTACGGCTTCGCCGAAGATTTCAGGCTTTCGCAGAACTTTACCGTCAGCAGAGAGGTAACACCAGCTGCGAAGCAGCAAATCGGAGAAGTGAGAAAAATGCGTTTAGCGAAGCGGCTAGCATTTTTCCACTTCGACTTCCCCTTCGGGGTCTGAAAGGGGCGAGCAGCCCCTTTCTCGTGGATCCAGCGCGTCGAAATCGCTGGTGGTTTTCTGGTTCTCTTTTGACATCAAAAGAGAACAATTAGCCTTAATGAAAGAGCGCTCTGCCCCGCGCACAGGCGCGATATGCACATAAAAACTCAGAGGAAAAAATAGACAACAATGAACCATTTAGGAGACTACGACGTTATCGTCATCGGTGCCGGACATGCGGGCATTGAGGCGGCCCATGCTGCCGCGATGCTGGGCGCAAAGACGGCGGTGTTCACGATGAGCTTGGACGCCATCGGCAATATGCCCTGCAACCCCAGCATCGGCGGCACGGCAAAAGGCACGTTGGTACGCGAATTGGACGCTCTTGGCGGCGTGATGGGCCTTGCGGCAGATGCCACCTATTTACAGAGCCGGATGCTCAACAAGGGCAAAGGCCCCGCTGTCCACGCTCTGCGCGTTCAGACCGACCGCAAGCGCTATCATGAATATATGAAGCACGCCCTTGAGCTGACGCCGGGGCTGGCTATCCATCAGGCGGAAATCATTTCCATCGAGGTGGAGGACGGCCATGTGAAGGGTGTCGTTACCCAGCTGAACGGGGAGTATGGCGCAAAGTGCGTGGTCATCGCCACCGGCACCAACCTCGGCGGAAAAATTTTTGTGGGCGATGCATGGTACGCCTCCGGCCCCGACGGAATGCACGCGGCCAACGCCCTCACCGAGAGCCTGAAAGCCGCCGGTCTGCCGCTGCGCCGCTTCAAGACCGGCACGCCTGCCCGGGTGCATCGGCGGAGCATCGACTTCGCCAAGCTGGAATGCCAGCCCGGCGACCCGGACAATGAACTTCAGCCTTTCAGCTTCATGACCGATGCCCCTATGCACAACAAGGTGGAGTGCTGGATCGCCTACACCAACCCTGAGACGCACAGAATCATTCTGGACAATATCCAGCGCAGCCCGCTTTACGGCGGCATGATCGAGGGCGTCGGCCCGCGCTACTGCCCGTCGATTGAGGACAAGGTAGTGCGGTTTGCAGGGAAGGACCGGCATCCCATCTTCGTGGAGCCTTGCGGCGAGAACACCGAGGAAATGTATCTGCAGGGTGCGTCCAGCAGTCTGCCGGAAGATGTGCAGAATGCATTCTACCGGAGCATCAAGGGCTTCGAGAATATTGAGATCATGCGCCCGGCCTACGCCATCGAGTACGACTGCGTAGACCCCACCAGCCTCGAAGCCACGCTGGAAAGCAAGGTGGTGCGGGGCCTCTACGGTGCGGGACAGTTCAACGGCACCTCGGGCTACGAGGAAGCCGCCGCGCAGGGCCTGCTGGCCGGTCTGAACGCTGCCCGGAACGCATTGGGCGAAAGCCAGCTCATCCTGCCCAGGCAGTCGAGCTATCTCGGCACGCTGGTCGATGACCTTGTGACTAAGGGCGTCATGGACCCCTACCGGATGATGACCAGCCGCAGCGAGTACCGCCTGACCCTCCGTCAGGACAACGCCGACACCCGGTTGACGCCCATCGGCAGGGAATACGGCCTCGTGCAGGATGACCGCTGGACAAAGTACCAGCAGACGCAGGCTGTGCTGGACGCAGAGCGCCACCGTCTGCATGACGCCCATCTGCGCACGGCGGACTTGCGCGCCGCGATGGAAGCAGCGGGCCTTGCTCCGGCCGCAGAGGGCGGCATTGCCGAAGAGCTGCTGCGCCGGCCGGAAATCGACTATCCGCTCATCGCGGGCATGATCGGCTGGGGTGAGGGCATCACGCCCATGCTGGCTGAGCGTCTGGAAACTGAAATCAAGTACGCGGGTTACATTGCCCGGCAGGACCGGATGATACACGAGGTGGCCCGCCACGAGAAGACCCTCATCCCGGAGGATTTCTCTTACACAGAGCTCACCGGCCTAACATTGGAAGCCCGCGAGAAGCTGGCCCGCATCCGCCCGAAAAACTTGGGGCAGGCTGGACGCATTCCCGGCGTGTCGCCGTCGGATGTGGCACAGCTGAGTATTGCTTTAGTTGCGCAAGATAAGACGTAACACCATCGGCAAAGCCGTAAATCGGAGAAACGAGAAAAATGCGTTTAGCAAAGCGGCTAGCATTTTTCCGTTTCGACTTCTTCTTTGGGGTCTGAAAGGGGCGAGCAGCCCCTTTCCCGTGCCCGCGCCTCGGAAAAGCGGTGCTTTTCTGGTTCTCTTTTGGCACGCAAAAGAGAACATAGCACTTAATGAAAAAGCGACCTGACCCGCGCACAGGCGCGAGCACGATTGATAGATGAGGAAAACCAATGGAAAAATTAGAGTTATATGAGGGCCGTCCTGCGGACTGCACCGGGCGGATTGAAAAAGAAGTCCGCACTTACGACTTGCTGGACCGCCTCGGCATCCAGTTCTGGCGCACCGACCATGCATGGATGCACGCCGACACCATGGAAGCCTGCAAGGACATCGACGCTGTTTTGGGCGCGATGGTCTGTAAAAACCTGTTCCTCTGCAACCGGCAGAAGACGAACTTCTACCTGCTGATGATGCCGGGCGACAAGCCTTTCAAGACCAAAGAGCTTTCCGGTCAGCTGGGCATTGCCCGTCTGAGCTTTGCGTCGCCGGAAGACATGGAAAAGTACCTCGACTGTACACCTGGTTCTTCGTCCATCATGGGCCTGGCCAACGACACGGAAAACCACGTTCAGCTGCTGATGGACGAAGACCTGAAGGCGGGGGAGTACCTGGGGTGCCATCCCTGCATCAACACCTCATCGCTCAAGCTGCGGACGGCAGATGTATTTGAAAAATTCCTGCCGGCGGTGCATCATGAGCCGATTTTTGTGCATCTGACGGGCGAGTAAAGAAAGGAATTTGCTATGATAGATAAGAACCGGCTGGAACAGAAATGTTCCACATGGAACATCGCGCTCACCGGAACCCAGCTCGACCAGTTGGACGCCTTTGCGGAGATTCTGGTGGAGTACAACCAGAAGGTCAATCTGACTGCCATCACTGACCCGGAGGGCATCGAGGACAAGCACTTCCTCGACAGCCTGCTCTTTGCCTCTCAGCCTGAGGTGGCAGGGAAGATGGTGGATGTCGGTGCAGGCGCGGGCTTCCCGGGCATCGTGACGAAGATTTTCAAGCCCGAGTTGGAGCTGACCCTGATGGAACCCACCGGCAAGCGGGTGGAGTTTCTGAAATACGCCTGCGGCCAGCTGGGCCTTACCGGTGTGGAGTTCGCCAAGGAGCGCGCCGAGGAAGCTGCTCGCAAGGCGTGGCGTGAACAGTTCGATTTGGCTTCGGCCCGCGCGGTGGCGGCTCTGCCCATGCTGGCAGAATACTGCCTGCCGCTGGTGAAGGTGGGTGGAAACTTCCTTGCCATGAAGGGCGCTTCCGGCGAAGAAGAGCTGGCCGCAGCCCGGGGCGCCATCAAGAAGCTGGGCGGCGAGTACAAAGAGACCCGCACCCTCCATCTTCCGGGCGGCGATACCCGCACCCTCATCCTCTGCAAAAAGATTTCGCAAACTCCGACAGCCTACCCCAGAAACGGCGGAAAGATCGCAAAAAGTCCGCTGAAATAACGCAGAACTGAACAAAATATGCAACGCCCTGCCGAACGAAACTTCTGGCAGGGTCTTTTATTTTCTGGTAAACTGGGGATGTAAGCAGCTGACTTTTCCACGTTTTCCTGGGAAAAAGTTGAAAACTATGACGATTCCAGACGAAAGGGGCGGTATCATGTTTGAGAGAAAGAAATCTGCCGGAAAAATCTACGCTCTCCCGATTGAGAGCATCCAGCCGTCGCCATTTCAGGCGCGGACGAATTTCAACGAGCAGGAGCTTGCGGGGCTTGCGGCTAGCATCCGGGAGAACGGCTTACTGCAGCCGATAGCCGTGCGCAAAAAAGAAGACGGCTATGAGCTGGTGGCGGGGGAGCGGCGCCTCCGCGCCTGCAAGATGGCAAAGATGCAGACCATCCCGGCCATCCTTTGCGACTATGCCGACGACAAGACGGCGGCGATGGGGCTTCTGGAAAATCTTCAGCGGGAGAATCTGAACCCCTTCGAGCAGGCGCAGGGCCTGCGGGATGTGATGGTCTTGTGGGACTGTACGCAGGCGGAGGCAGCCAAGCGGCTTGGCATGGCTCAGCCGACGCTGGCCAACAAGCTGCGATTATTGCAGCTCACCCAGGACCAGCGGCAGTTCGTGCTGGACAACGGCCTGACGGAACGCCACGCCCGGGCAGTGCTGCGTCTGCCGGAGAACCGCCGCAGTGAAGCGCTCATCACCATCGCCAAGCGGAAGATGAACGCCCGGGCTACAGACTTGTACATCGAGCAGCTGCTGAACGCAGCTGCCCCGGGACGTCACCGCATCTCAATGGTGAAGGACGTCCGCATTTTTGTGAATACCATCGACCACGCCATCCGCCTGATGACGGACAACGGTGTACCGGCAACGGCGCACCGGGAAGAGCGGGATGGGTACATTGAGTATACCGTGCGCATCCCGACGGCAGCGGCACAGAGGTGAGGGGAGAGGGCCAGTGTTCCATGTGGAACATTGGCTCTTTTTTCGTAAAGTTTGGAAAAACGTAATACCATCGGCAAAGCCGTAAATCGGAGAAACGAGAAAAAAGCGTTAAGCGAAGCGGCTAGCTTTTTTCCGTTTCGACAACCCCTTTGGGGTCTGAAAGGGGCGAGTAGCCCCTTTCCCGTGCCCGCGCCTCGGAAAAGCGGTGCTTTTCTGGTTCTCTTTT
>OLJA01001869.1_pt1 | contig 10025 bp, 8 predicted proteins | sample 1601401 | NCBI WGS metagenome assembly OLJA01 (sample SAMN01915217, study PRJEB22387) | human gut metagenome | isolation source: stool | host: Homo sapiens | place: USA | reverse complement strand
TCTACAATATTATGACAAGATTGGTCTTTTACATCCGACGGGATACACCGATGCATCCGCATTGCGGCTTCAAGTTGAAAAGCAAAAGAGATAATAAAAAATGGCTTATACCGGTGATTGTCGGAGTAGTAATTGTAGTGGTTGCCCTTGTAGTTACGGTGATTGCTTTATCCGCCAAAAGGGACGCGCAGAGTGCTGAAACCAACGTCCCTGCCGTAACGGAAGAACAGCAATCAACTGTGAAAGTGGTATTGCGGGACAATGACAAATTTCAAGAAACACTTGAGAAAAAATCAGAAAAATCCATTCAAGCAATGACAGATCGATACACTGCCATGTCCAAAGAAATTGGCGGTACCTACGAAGGATACAAGAATAACACAGACAAAATCAATGACTGGTATGCCTTTTGTGAAACAGAAACGGAGAGCTTTTGCAACGAGGCTTCCCAGTATTGCTATGCCTATTGCCAAAACATAGCAAAGGATGGTATCCCGGATAACTCCACATGGATAAAAGCAATGGAGGATGGCTACACGATTTGGACTCGAGTAATGGAGAACCATTACAATGCCTGTACCGGATTGTATGAATCCGCCTTTAAGGACTTTGACCGAGTATTGACTAAGGCGTATGATCAAGTGGAATATGACCAGGTATATACAGTGTATAGCGATTTAAACGATGGCTATCGATCTGCATGTTCCAGTTTGTATGATGTTTATTCTCGGGCGTGTTCCGATCTTTATGATTTTTATCAGGAAGTATGGAATGATTATTACAATGGCCAAAAAGACATTATGGAAGCATACGAAAAGATCTTTGCAAAGTAAGTGCCCCACCCCCTACCTTAGTAGGGGGTGAATTTATAGTTGAATCGGATAATGAAAGATGATACAATCAAAATAGGAGGTAGAATATTATGGAAAATGCAAAGAAGTTGTCAACTGATTTCTCATTAGAGGATGTAATCACCACATCCATAAAGGTGCCTGGCGTTAAGGTTAACAGAGATAAGTTTCTGGCTGAGCAATTTGCCGGTAACGGAATGGATGTTCAGCAGATTATTGACTTAGGCCCAATCGAGGCGGGGGCTCAACGGGAAGAAATTGAAAATCTGGCAAACAAGCTGATTTTGAAACGCACCAGTGAGTCTTCTGTAGCTTCTTTTGTAGCAGGTATCCCGGGCGGTCTTGCAATGATGGCCACCGTTCCGGCAGATGTTATGCAGTTCTTTGGAATGGCGCTACGATTGGCGCAGGAGTTGTCGTACCTGTATGGCGGCGGAGATTTGTGGGTCAATGGTCAGGTGGATGACGAGAAAGTGAAATCTCAGTTAATTATGTATTGCGGTGTGATGTTTGGTGTTTCCGGCGCAGTCTCTGGTGTACGAGTGCTGTCTACACAAATTGCTAAAACCACACTGAAAAAGTTGCCACAACAAGCGCTGACCAAGACTTTTTGGTACCCCATTGTTAAACAGGTAGGCAAGGCCATTGGTGTAAAGGTGACGAAAACGACGGTTGCACAAGGTGTATCCAAGGCTATTCCGCTTATAGGCGGTGTTATTTCAGGTGGTTTAAATTTCGCTTCTATGATGCCTATGGCCAAGCGCCTAAGCGCGGCGCTGGATAACGCAACATTTGATTATACAGAAGCAGAATATCAAGAGGACCTGGATATTGTGGATCGTATGGCTAGTGGAGAGATAATTGAAGAGCCTGTATCGGATATAAAGGAGGAAATCAAGCAAAAGGCGTCCAGCACCATTGGAGATGTGCGAAAGGGTATTTCCGGACTCGTTGGAAAATTGAACAAAACTGCTGCGCCGGCGCCGGAAAAAGACCCTATTGAGGAAGTGAAAAAATTCAAAGAACTTCTTGATTTGGGAGCCATTACACAAGACGAGTTTGACGCAAAGAAGAAAGAATTGTTGGGACTTTAAGTCTGTTGCCGCCCCTACAGTTTTAACCCCGACGCGCTGCACCATACAAACATAAAACAAAAAGCGTTCCGAAAAACGGAACGCTTTTGTTTTTGTTGAAAAACCAGGTGGATACCCGATTATCTCTTGGAGAACTGAGGAGCACGACGGGCTTTTTTCAGACCGGGCTTCTTTCTCTCCTTCATTCTGGGGTCACGGGTCAGGAAGCCGGCCTTCTTCAGTGCAGGACGCAGGCTCTCGTCATACTGCAGCAGGGCACGGGACAGACCGTGACGGATGGCACCGGCCTGGCCGGTTACGCCGCCGCCGCTTACACGGCAAACGATGTCAAACTTCTCGGTGGTGTCGGTGATGGCCAGAGGCTGACGCACGATCAGCTTCAAGGTCTCCAGACCAAAGTAATCATCAATATCTCTGTCGTTGATGGTGATCTTGCCGGTACCTGCATAAACGCGTACACGAGCAACAGATTCTTTTCTGCGGCCGGTGCCGTAGAAATACGGATTCGTTTCGTACATAATTCAGATACCTCCCTTACTTATTCCAAGCTTCCGGCTTCTGGGCCTCGTGCTTGTGGTCTGCGCCTTTGAAAATGCGGCATCTGGTCAGCTGCTTGCGACCCAGAGTGCTGTCCGGCAGCATACCCTTAATAGCCAGTTCCATGGCGAAGTCGCTCTTCTCGGCCATCAGGGTGCCATACTTGACTTCCTTCAGGTTGCCGATGTAGCCGGTGTGGTGCTGATACAGCTTCTTGTTCAGCTTGTCGCCGGTGAGAACGGCCTTATCGGTGTTGATGATGATGACAAAATCGCCGCAATCCACATGGGGGGCGAAGATCGGCTTATGCTTGCCTCTCAGCAGGGTGGCAGCCTCAGCGGCTACGCGGCCCAGGGGCTTGTCAGCAGCGTCGATCACATACCATTTGCGTTCGATCTCGTCCGCTTTAGGCATAAATGTTGACATAATCGCTAGTCCTCCGTTGTTCAAATTCTCCGCAGAGCGCTTGGCTCTTTCTGCGTGCCGGAATATAATAGCACAGGCGAGGGGCAAAGTCAACATTTTTGGCAAACAAATTTAATATATCCTGTCGTTACTCGCTTATTCTCTATTTATCTCGATTATGCTTATCAAATGCTCATTTTTAATTTATGAAAAAAGGGAGCGAAATGGATTCTTGCGCGGCGCATTTGGCGGTGGGCGCTTTGGCAGAGTGCGCGCCACCGGTGCCAGTGCCCCAGCCTATGGTGCTTATACCGATTATATATAGAAAAAACCGCCCGGTGCAGTTGAATTCCTACCTTTTTTGTGGTATTATTTCTGCGGTGATGTGAAATGATGATTTCAACAAAGGGTCGCTACGCCCTGCAAGTGATGCTGGATTTGGCCCAGCAATGTCCGGACGCTTATATTTCGCTGCACGATATCAGCCAGCGGCAGGCAGTGAGTATGAAATATTTAGAGGCCATTGTGGCTATGCTAAATAAAGCCGGTATGGTAGAGAGCCGCCGGGGCAAAAGCGGCGGTTACCGCCTGACCCGGGCGCCGGAGGACTACACCGTGGGCGCCATCTTAAAGCTGACGGAGGGCACGCTGGCGCCGGTGGCCTGTATGGACTGTGACAGCGGCTGCACCCGGGTGCATGCCTGTATGACCCGCCCCATGTGGCAGGAGCTGGACCGGTTGATTGACGATTTTTTAGAGAGCAGGACCCTTGCCGACCTGCTGACGGAGGATAAAAAGCATGAAGATTAAAGCGATTTTAGAGCAAAAGCCCACCGTATCCTTTGAGGTGTTCCCTCCCAAGCAGTGGGACAAGATTGAGGGCACCAAGGCAGTGGTCAAGGAGATGGTAAAGAGCCACCCGGCCTTTATGAGCGTTACTTACGGTGCTGCGGGTACCACCAGCGGCTTTACAACGGAAATTGCAAGAGAGATCTTGGACGACGGTGTGACCCCACTGGCGCATCTGACCTGCCTGACCTCTACCCGGGATAAAATTCATCAGGTGGTAGCGGAGCTGCAAGAGAACGGCATTGAAAATATTTTGGCCCTGCGGGGGGATATTCCCCGGGACTTTCAGTTCCCGGCAGAGCAGTATTTTGAGCACGCTTACCAACTGGTAAATGAAATTCGCACGCTGGGCGATTTTTGCATTGGCGGTGCCTGCTATCCGGAGGTGCATCCGGAGAGCAAAAACCGGGTGGAAGATCTGGAGCACTTAAAGCAAAAGGTAGACTGCGGCGTGGACTTCCTGACCACCCAAATGTTCTTTGACAATACGGTGTTTTACAATTTTCGGGAGATGTGCGCCATTAAGGGCATTGATGTGCCGCTGATCGCCGGGATCATGCCCATTACCAAGGCCAGCCAGCTGGAGCGGACGGTGAAGCTGTCCGGCTGCTCTCTGCCCACCAAGTTTGTAAAGATCGTGGAGCGCTTCGGCGATCGGGACGACGCCATGCAGCAGGCAGGCATTGTGTACGCTGCCGAACAGATCATCGACCTGATGGCCAACGGCGTGGATCATATTCATATTTACACCATGAACAAGCCGGATGTGGCCGGTGCCATTGTGCGAGAGTTGGGCAGCATTATTCATGAATAAGACAGAGATTTTACACTATCTGCGCACCGCCTCACGGGTGGATGATCCTCGGTTGCTGGCGCTGATCGACGACTGTATGGCGGAAGTGGACGCTACGGTGCAGCCCCGTACCCTGGAGCGGATCTTTCCCTGCCGGGTGACGGAGGACGCGCTGGAGGTGGAGGGCTTTACTCTCAAGAGCCGCCGCCTGGCGCAAACCATTGCCGGGTGCGATCGGGTGTGCATTTTCGGTGCCACTTTGGGCTTTGAGTGCGATCGGCTGTTGCGCACCTACTCGGTGGACGGTATTGCCCGAGGTGCGGTGATGCAGGCGGTGCTGGCCTCTAAGATCGAGGAGGTCTGCGACGGTATAGAGGACCGGCTGCACGCCCAGGGGCTGACCCTGCGGCAGCGATATTCGCCGGGCTATTTTGATTTGGATATTACCGAGCAACGCAAGATTTTTGCTCTGTTGGATCTGACCAAGCGCATTGGGCTGACCCTTAGTGACACCTGCCAAATGATCCCCACCAAGAGCGTAACGGCCATTATCGGTATTGAACCCCAGGACGGAGGACAAGCGCATGAATAAGATTCGCTTTTTTGACGGCGGCATGGGCACCATGCTCCAGGCAGCCGGTTTGCTTGGCCCCGGTGCGCTGCCGGAGCCGCTGAACCTGACCCACCCGGAGGAGATCGCCGCCATTCATCAGGCGTATGCGGACGCCGGAGCAGAATTTATCAGCACCAATACCTTTGGCGCCAACGGCCTGAAGTTTGACAATGTAGAGGAACTGGTGCAGGCAGCCACTGCGCTGGTGCGCCGCACCGGAAAGAAAGTTGTGCTGGACATTGGCCCTTTGGGCAAGCTGCTTCAGCCCATGGGCGAGTTGGCGTTTGACGACGCCTACGACCTGTTTGCCCGCACCATTCGTGCCGGTGCCCCCGGTGCGGACTTGGTGCTTATTGAGACCATGAGCGACACGCTGGAGTTGAAGGCGGCGGTACTGGCGGCCAAGGAAAATTGTGACCTGCCGGTATTTACCACCATGATCATGGACGAAAAAGGGCGGCTGCTTACCGGCGCGGATATTGAAACGGCAGTGACCATGCTGGAGGGACTGGGGGTAGACGCCCTGGGCTTTAACTGCTCCATGGGACCGGACCAAATGCTGCCCCTGGTGGCGCAGCTGCGGGAACTGACTTGCCTGCCCATCATCGTGAACCCCAACGCCGGTCTGCCGGAGTCTGTCAACGGCGAGACGGTATATAATGTGGACCCGGAGGCCTTTGCGGAGAAGATGGAGGCCATTGCCAAGCTGGGGGTTAGCTATTTGGGCGGCTGCTGCGGCACCACCCCGGCGCATATTGCAAAGATGATCCAGCGGGTCAAGGACATTCCTGCAGTGGTGCACACCCCGGCGCCCCGCACGCTGGTGAGCAGCTATTCCCAAACGGTGGAGTTGGGCAAAAAGCCGGTCATTGTAGGCGAGCGGATCAACCCCACCGGCAAAAAGCTGATGAAAGCCGCCCTGCGGGAAAAGGATATTAACTATCTTATCAAAGAGGGTATTGCCCAAAAAGATAAGGGCGCCCATATTTTGGATGTGAATGTAGGCTTGCCGGAGATTGACGAGCCGGCTATGATGCAGCAGGCGCTGTTTGCCCTGCAAGGGGTGCTGGATCTACCGCTGCAAATCGACACCTCCGATGTGGAGGCTATGGAAGTGGGTCTGCGCCATTATAACGGCAAGGCTATGCTCAATTCTGTGAACGGCAAGCAGGAGAGTATGCACGCCGTCTTTCCATTGGTGAAGAAGTACGGTGCGGTTGTGGTGTGCTTGTGCCTGGACGAGAGCGGTATTCCCCCTACGGCAGAAGGGCGCATTGCCATTGCCAAGAAGATCATTGCCACCGCTGCGGAATACGGTATCCCTAAGCACCAGCTGGTGTTTGACGCGCTGGTGATGACCGTCAGCACGGACAAACGCAACGCCATTGAGACGCTGAAGGCGGTGCGGGTGCTGCGCCATGAGCTGGGCGTTGCCACCACCCTGGGCGTCAGCAATATTTCCTTTGGACTGCCCAAGCGGGAGATGATCAATACCGCGTTCTTTACCCTGGCGCTGGAGGCGGGGCTGTCCGCCGGGATTATGAACCCCCTCAGCGACGCCATGATGAACGCCTATTATAGCTACAACGCCCTGGCGGGACTGGACGACAACTGCCAGGACTATATCGCCTCGGTGACGGAGACGGCGGCAGCTACGCCCGCAGGCACCACGGTGGATCTGAAAACCGCCATTATCAAAGGTATGCGCAAGGAGGCGGGCCAGTGCGCTGCCGGGCTGCTGGAAGAGCAGGACAGCTTGCAAATCATCAACGAGCATATTATCCCGGCACTGGATGTGGTGGGCGACGGATTTGAGAAGAATAAAGTATTTCTGCCCCAGCTGCTGATGAGCGCAGACGCGGCCAAATCTGCTTTTGATGTGATCAAGGAAAAGCTGCGCACCACCGGCCAGCAAAAGAAAAGCCCCCATAAAATTGTGCTTGCCACCGTGCACGGCGATATTCACGATATTGGCAAAAATATTGTGAAGGTGCTGCTGGAGAACTACGGTTTTGATGTGCTGGATCTGGGCAAGGATGTGCCGGAGGAAACGGTGCTCCAGGCGGTGCAGGACAATAACGCCACGCTGGTGGGACTGTCTGCGCTGATGACCACCACCGTACCGGCCATGGAGCGTACCATTGAGCTGGTGCACAAGAACACCAATGCCAAGGTGATCGTTGGCGGTGCGGTGCTTACCCGCTCTTATGCGGAGATGATCCATGCGGATCATTACGCCAAGGACGCTATGGAGACCGTGCGCTTGGCCAAAGCGCATTTTGGGATTGAATAAAAGGTAAATCCATCCGTCGGGCAGGGATTGGGGCACCTCCGGTGCAATCCCCCCTGCGGCTGCGCCGCTTCCCCCCTTTGCAAGGGGGGCAAACCGATCAGGCTCCCTTGTAAAGGGAGCTGTCAGCGTAGCTGACTGAGGGATTATTCTTTTATAACTCTCCCCTCAACAAAAAAGACCGATACCATTCCGGTATCGGTCTTTTGTTATACGATTTTACGCCTTATCTGCGGGGACGGCGGTCGCGGCGGTCACGATCATGACCGCGGTGGTCGTCTCTGCGGGGGCGGCGGGGGGTATCGTCGATCTCGTTCTCCGGGGTCATACCCTCCAGCTCAATGAGTGCATCCCGACGGGACAGGTTAATGCGACCCTGATCGTCAATCTCAATGCACTTAACCACAACGGAGTCGCCAACATTCACTACATCCTCTACACGCTCGGTGCGTTTTACATCCAGGCGGCTGATGTGAACCAGACCCTCTTTGCCCGGTGCAATCTCTACGAATGCGCCGAAGCTCATCAGGCGGGTTACTACACCGTTGTAGAAGGCGCCCACTTCCGGGTCGGTGGCGATCAGCTTCACCACTTCCACAGCGCCGTTGCACTTGTCCATATCTATACCGCTGATGAACACGCGGCCGTCCTCTTCAATGTTGATCTTCACACCGTAGGTGTTCTGGATCTCCTGGATCACCTTGCCGCCCTTGCCGATTACATCACCGATCTTGTCCGGGTCGATCTGCAGGGTGAGCATCTTGGGTGCGTAGGGAGACAGCTGCTTGCGGGGCTCGCTGATCACCGGCAGCATGATCTCGTCCAGAATATAGTTGCGGGCCTTATGGGTCTTGGCAAAGGCCTCTTTGATGATCTCCGGGGTCAGGCCGTGCACCTTCAGGTCCATCTGAATGGCGGTGATGCCCTTCTTTGTACCGGCAACCTTAAAGTCCATGTCGCCGTAGAAATCTTCCAGACCCTGAATGTCGATCATGGTCATAAAGTCGCCGTACACGCCGTCGTCACCGGTGATCAAGCCGCAGCTGATACCGGCAACCGGTGCCTTAATGGGCACGCCGGCAGCCATCAGAGACAGGGTGGAGCCGCAGATGGAGCCCTGAGAGGTGGAACCGTTGGAGGAAACCACCTCAGAGACCACGCGGATGGCATAGGGGAACTCCTCCACGGAGGGGATCACAGGCAGCAGGGCCCGTTCGGCCAGAGCACCGTGACCGATCTCGCGGCGGCCGGGGCTGCGGGCGGGCTTGGCTTCGCCGACAGAGTAGCCGGGGAAGTTGTAGTGGTGCATGTAGCGCTTTTCGGTCTCCTCCCAGATGGTATCCAGCTTCTGGCAGGCGGACAGGGTGTCCAGGGTGCAGACGGACAGGACCTGGGTCTGGCCGCGGGTGAACAGGCCGGAGCCGTGGACCCGGGGCAGGATCCCTACCTCGGCGGCCAGAGGCCGGATCTCATTCTTGGCGCGGCCGTCCACCCGGTGGCCCTCCAGCAGCCAGGCCTTGACGATCTTCTTCTGGAACTTGTAGGTGATTTCATCGAGATACTGGTCCATATCGGGGTACTGCTCGAGGAACATCTCATGCCAGTGCTCGATCATCTCGTTCCAGCGGGCCTCGCGGACGTTCTTGTCGTCGGTGTCCATCGCGGCCTTAGCCTCGTTCATAAAGCACTCGACGATCTTGTCAAACAGCTCCTGGTTGAAGCTCGCGTGCGGGTAGTCGAACTTGGGCTTGCCGATCTCGGCGACCATACGGTTGATGAGCTCGACCTGCTTCTGGTTCTCGTTGTGGGCAAGCTCGATGGCCTTGTACATGGTGTCGTTGTCGACTTCGTTCGCACCGGCCTCGATCATGACGACCTTCTTGCCGGTCGAGACGACCGTGACGTCGAGATCGCTGACCTTGCGCTGCTCGGAGTTGGGGTTGAGCACGAGTTCACCGTTCACAAGGCCGACCTTGAGCGCGCCGACAGGGCCGTTCCAGGGGATATCGGAGATGGCGAGCGCGGCGGAGGTGCCGATCAGAGCCGCGATCTCGGGAGAGCAGTCGTGGTCGACGCTCATGACCGTCGCCATGATGGAGACGTCGTTGCGGAAGTCGGAGGGGAAGAGCGGGCGGATGGGGCGGTCGATGACGCGGCTGGTCAGGATGCCCTTTTCGCCGGGACGGCCCTCGCGGCGGTTGAAGCTGCCGGGGATGCGGCCCACGGCGTACAGCTTCTCCTCAAAGTCCACGCTCAGGGGGAAGAAATCGATGCCGTCCCGGGGACGGGCGGAGGCGGTGGCGCAGACCAGCACGCGGGTGTCGCCGTAGCCCACCATGACGGCGGCGTTGGCCAACTCAGCCAGCTTGCCCACTTCCAGAGTCAGGGGACGGCCTGCCAGTTCCATCTCGTACTTATGATAGCCGGGGAACTGCCGATGGGTGATAATGGTTGACATAAGATTGCTCCTTTACTCAGATGCTCGGGAGCGGCTCTTTTCGTATTTGAAAGCATGTCCGAGATTCGGGCACAGTTTCAAACACAAAAAGCAACAGCCCCCGGCGAAAAAATGACTGGAAATTCGCAGAAAAGG
>OLJA01001865.1_pt1 | contig 10039 bp, 10 predicted proteins | sample 1601401 | NCBI WGS metagenome assembly OLJA01 (sample SAMN01915217, study PRJEB22387) | human gut metagenome | isolation source: stool | host: Homo sapiens | place: USA | reverse complement strand
TGGCAGTGCGGTAATGGAACCTCCGCCCAATTCATCACTTAAACGGCTGGAACGCATAGAGTATAAAGGCCACAATGGCCGAAGGTATAACCACCGATTTCCACCGCTGAAACAGCACCGGATAAGGGCTTCGCAAAAGTGAGACCAATTTATTCATCATATTCCTCCCGAATGTAACCGTTTTGTAACACCGGAGGCAAAACTACGTATTTTTACCCTATAATTGACCTATTATGAATATTTTTATGTTGTACAACATGTATTTTCATAAATAATTCGTATCTTTGCAGTGTTGATAATAGAGAAAACAATAAAAGATGTTTAACAGCTTTCCGAAACGCGGAAGGCAAAAAAAGAAGAAGAATATGAAAAAGAAAGTTTTGGCTACCTTACTGGTGGGAGCAATGGCAGCAAGCTTATTAGCAGGCTGTGGAACAACAGTTGAGACAACAGGAAGCAGTGACACAACAACAGCTCCTGAAAAAACTCAGACAACAGAGACCGCAGAAGCAGGAGAGGCAGGCGGTTCTGATGTTTCGGCAGACATTACCTTATGGACATATCCAATCGGTGAATGGGGCAATGCAGAGACAGTTGATTCCTTGATCCAGGATTTCAACAAGGAGTATCCGGGAATCAATGTGACAGTGGAATATCTTGATTACACAAACGGTGATGATCAGGTAAATACAGCGATCGAAGGTGGACAGGCTCCAGACCTTATCATGGAAGGACCGGAACGTCTGGTTGCAAACTGGGGAGCAAAAGGATTGATGGTTGACTTATCCGATATCCTGGACGACACAGATAAATCTGAAATTTATGAATCTGTATTATCCGCATGTGTGAACAAAGAGGGAGCTACTTATGAATATCCGCTTTGTATGACAGCACATTGTATGGCAATCAACAAAACAGTATTTGAGGAAGCTGACGCTATGCAGTATGTAGACGCTGAGAACCATACATGGACAACAGATGATTTCTTCAAAGCAATGGACGCTGTTTATGCTCACACAGGACAGACCGTAGGCGCTGTTTACTGTAGTGGTCAGGGTGGTGACCAGGGAACAAGAGCCCTCATCAACAACCTTTACGGTGGAACATTCACAGACGCAGATCACACAAAATATACAGCAGATTCCGCTGAGAACGTAAAAGCAATCCAGGCACTTGTTGATTCCAAAGCAATCGGATTTGATGCTTCTATCGCAGGTGGTGACGAGATCAACTTATTCCGTCAGGGTGTTTTAAATGTAGCATTCTGCTGGAACATTGCACAGCAGTTAAACGCTGACAACAACGATGCAGGACTTACAAACGATGGCGATGAGATCCTTTTCATGGCATTCCCATCTGAGAAAGCAACAGACACAAAACTTTGTGGCGGTATCTGGGGATTTGGTGTATTTGATAACAAAGATGCAAACAAGATCGAAGCATCTAAACTCTTTATTAAATACATGGCAGACAGTGCAGAAGGAACACCAGACGCAGTTCTTTCTTCTACATACTTCCCGGTACGTGATACTGTAGAAGGCAAAGATTTAACAGGTCTTTACGGTGATGTTCAGACAATGAGCGATTACAGTACATTAATGCAGTACCTTGGTGACTACTATCAGGTAACTCCAGGCTGGGCAGAAGCTCGTACAGCTTGGTGGAATATGCTTCAGCAGGTTGGAAGCGGCGCTGATGTCCAGACAGCAGTTGATGAGTTCGTTGGAACAGCAAACGCAGCAGCAGCTAACTAAGCAGTTCGTATAGCAACTAAATAAATGATAAGTGGAATCCCCTCCTCGCAGGAATACCGGAGGAGGGGATTTTTAGCCAAAAAGTTATGGAAAGGATGGTGTTTTCTTTGAAATCAGCAGTAAAACCATCAAAGCGCAGCCGTGTATTGGTAAGAAAAGAAACGACCGCTGCATATCTTTTTTTACTTCCTAGTTTGATTTTCTTTCTGGGATTTGTAATTTTTCCAATTGTATTATGTGTGTGGACCAGTTTTTTTGACTCAACAATGAACTCTGCGGATGTTTTTGTTGGACTTGCAAACTATAAAGAATTATTTCAGGATAAAGTTTTCCTTGGGGCGTTGAAGAACACTCTTATTATCGTAGTGGTTTCCGTTCCGATCACATGTGTTTTTTCCTTATGGGTATCTTCCGTGATCGTAGATCTGAAAGGATGGGCAACCTCCTTATTCAGAATTATATTTTATCTTCCGGTTGTAACTGGTTCCGTAGCAGTTACCGTTGTATGGAAGTGGATGTTTAACAATTACTATGGAATTTTCAATTACCTTGGTACAAAGACAGGGATCATCGACCAGAACATCAACTGGCTGGGTGATGAGCGTTATGCACTTGCATGTATCATACTGATTTTGCTTACAACTTCCGTTGGCCAGCCAATCGTACTTTATGTATCTGCACTTGGTAATGTGGATGCATCCTTGGTGGAAGCGGCAAATGTAGATGGAGCTACAAGCCTTCAGGCTTTCTGGAAGATCAAGTGGCCACAGATTATGCCGACCACATTATATATTGTTGTTATTACAACGATCAACAGTTTCCAGTGTTTTGCACTGATCCAGCTGCTGACATCCGGTGGACCAAATCACAGTACAGACACGATCATGTATTACATCTATTATTCCGCATTTAAACTGTACCGTTACGGATACGGTGATGCAATGGGCGTTGTCCTTGCGATTATGATCGCTATCCTGTCCGCAATCCAGTTTAAACTTGGAAATTCGAATGATTAGGAGGAGGGTTACAGATATGGAAAACAAAAATAGTACAAAACATCCTTCTGCATACAAGATCATCAGCATTGTTGTAATTGTGATACTGGCAATATTATTTACCTTCCCATTATATTGGATTATCACAGGTTCCTTTAAGACAAACGCAGCGATCAACTCCACAACACCGATCTGGTGGCCAAAAGAGTGGACACTGGCGAACTATCAGAAGTTATTCAGCCGTCAGACCGCACCGCTGTTCCAGTTCAATATTCCATTCAGCAGCCTGATCACAGGAAGCAGGGATTTGAAACTGACACTGACAGGACCGACGGTGCCGGCTGCAGTCCGCTGGCTGATCAATACCGTATTTATGGCGATCATGTCCATGATCCTTACCTGTATCACGGCATCCATGGCAGGATATGCACTTGCAAAGAAGAGATTTGTGGGACGGCAGTTACTTTTCACACTGATCGTATGTGCAATGGCATTACCAAAACAGGTTATTTTGATCCCATTACTTCGTGAGATGTCAAGCCTGAATTTATATAATACGATCTGGGCGGTTATTTTCCCAATCGTAGGATGGCCGTTTGGTGTGTTCCTGATGAAACAGTTCTCGGAGGGTGTGCCTTCTGAAATGCTGGAGGCAGCGCAGATCGATGGAGCGAGTGAGGCAAAGACATTTTTACAGATTGTAGTACCGATGATTAAACCGGGTATCGGAGCACTGGCGATTTTTACATTCATCAACAGCTGGAATGATTACTTCATGCAGTTGATCATGTTATCAAGCACAAGCAACCTGACGATCTCCCTTGGTATTGCCAAGTTACAGGCTGAAAATGCCACAGATTTCGGTCTGATCATGGCTGGTGCGGCACTGGCAGCCCTGCCGATCATCATCGTGTTCCTGTTATTCCAGAAATACTTTACAAAAGGAATTACAATGGGAGCTGTAAAAGGCTGACAAACTATCCTTCTTGTTTAAGAAGGGCGGTATAAAAAATAGGACAAAAATCTAACAGAGGAGTGAAGATAAAATGAAAGATATTACAAAATATCAGGGAGTCATTCCAGCATTTTATGCCTGCTATGACGAAAAAGGAGAAATTTCAACAGAGGGTGTCAAAGCATTGACACGCCACCTGATCTCAAAAGGGGTAAAGGGTGTATACGTTGGCGGTTCATCTGGTGAATGTATTTACCAGCATGTGGACGAGCGTAAAAAAGTGTTGGAAGCAGTTATGGAAGAAGCAAAAGGAAAACTGACCGTCATTGTACATGTAGGATGCAACAATACCGCAGATAGTGTGGAACTTGCGGCACATGCACAGAGCGTTGGAGCAGATGCAATCGCTTCGATTCCACCAATTTATTTCCATTTACCGGAGTATGCAATCGCAGAATACTGGAATGCAATGAGCGCAGCAGCACCGGATCTTGATTTTGTTATTTACAACATTCCACAGCTCGCAGGAACGGCATTATCCATGAACCTTTTAAAAGAAATGTTGAAGAATCCGAATGTGATCGCAGTGAAGAACTCTTCCATGCCGACGCAGGATATCCAGATGTTTAAGGCAGAAGGTATCAAAGAACGTGGCGAGAATGGATTTGTTGTATTCAACGGACCGGACGAACAGTTCGTATCCGGACGTGCGATCGGTGCAGACGGAGGAATCGGTGGAACATATGCAGTTATGCCGGAATTATTTGTAAAAATGGATCAGCTCATCCGCGAAAATAACATCGCAGAGGCAATGAAGATCCAGTACAAAGCAGATGCGATCATCTACAAGATGTGCGAGGCAAAAGGAAATCTTTACGCAGTCATGAAAGAGATTTTACACAGAATGTATGGCTTAGAACTTGGAAGCGTCAGATTGCCGCTTGCACCTTTAGCACCGGAAGATGAGGCTGTTGTTGTTGAGGCTCAGAAGATGATCGAGGCAGCGATCAAAGAATTATAATAAGAGAAATACATACAGAAATATGCCGGGGTGTACGCACTGCTTCGGCTTATTTCTGTATCTGCAGAAAAAATGATGCAGCTGCCAATGTACGGATTTAAAATTAAGAATAAGATTTACAGGACAATTTCGGGAGGAGATACAAAATGGTTACAGACAGCTTACAGAATCTGGAGCAGTATCGTGGTTTACATAAAAATATGGATACCGTCATTGATTTTTTGAAAAAATGTGATCTGACTGCACTTCCAGACGGAAAAACGGTGATTGACGGAGAACGGGTTTTTGTCAATGTCATGGAGGCAGACCTTCGGGAGGCAGAAGGTGCGGAGTATGAATATCATAAACGTTATGCAGATCTGCAGATCGATATCAGTGGAAGTGAATACTGGGAGTGGACAGACAAGGCAGAATTTACAGATACATTTCAGGAAGCTTCGGACTGCGGACTTGCAGCAGGCAGAAGCAGATGTGGCGGAACGCTGGGGGACGGAAGCTTTGCTTTATTCCTGCCGGAAGAATTTCACAAACCAAGCTGCAAAAACGGATCACACACACATGTGAGAAAAGCAGTTATTAAAATTGAGATGTAATTGCAGGAGGAAAATAAAATGGATAAACAGGCATTATTTGATCAGATAAAAGGCGGATTGATTGTTTCCTGCCAGGCATTGGAGCATGAGCCTTTGTATACAAAAGGGGGCGGCATCATGCCTTTGATGGCAAAGGCTGCAGCACAGTCCGGAGCAGTCGGAATCCGTGCAAACACAGTACGTGACATCACACAGATCAAGGAAGCAGTAGACCTTCCGGTCATCGGTATCATTAAAAAAGACTATGAGGGAACACCGATGTACATCACGGTTACCATGAAAGAAGTGGATGAGCTGGTGGCATGCGGTGTGGATATCCTTGCGGTACAGGGAACAAGCGCATTAAGACCGGATGGAAGCACGGCAGCACAGTTTATCGAGGCAATCAAGGCAAAATATCCGGAGCAGCTTGTGATGGCAGACTGTGCAACCATCGAGGAAGGAATCGCATGTGCCAATGCCGGAGCCGATTTTGTCGGCACGACCATGCGCGGATATACACCGGAGACACAGGGCTGTGATGACATCGATTTTGATTTCATCCATGAACTTTCCGAAAAATGCCCGGCAAAGATCATCGCAGAGGGACATATCCACTATCCGGAGCAGGCAAAGAAGGCACTGGAGGCAGGAGCTTTTGCACTGGTAGTCGGCGGTGCGATCACAAGACCGGCGGAGATCACGGCAAGATTCGTGGCAGCGATCGAAAAATAAAAAAGGAGAAATTATGAGAATTGTGGCTGTGGATATCGGGGGAACAATGATCAAGTCCGGTCTCTGGAACGGAGAGACATTCGTGGAGCTGCGTGAGACAGAGACGCGTGCATCGGAAGGCGGAGCGGCACTGATGGAGCGTGTCAAAGGACTGATCCATTCCTATCACGATTTTGAAGCGATCGGGATCAGCACTGCCGGGGAAGTGAATACGGAAGATGGAAGCATTTTTTATGCGAACAGCAATATTCCGGGATACACAGGCATGCCGGTAAAGCAGATCATGGAAGAGGAATTTTGTGTGCCTGCCGCAGTGGAGAATGACGTCAATGCGGCGGCTCTTGGCGAACTCCGTTCAGGAGCAGGCACTGGATGCGATGATTTTTTATGTCTGACCTATGGAACAGGTGTCGGCGGAAGCATTGTGATGAACGGAAACGTTTACCCGGGGGCTTCTTTTTCTGCCGGAAGCTTTGGCGGAATGGTGATCCATCCGGAAGAAAAGGCGGGAACGGACAGTCTGGAGGGCTGTTATGAGCGGTGCGCTTCCACGACCGGACTGGTCAGACGTGTAAAAAAAGTCGATGGATCTCTGGATAACGGCAAAAAAATATTTGCGGCAAAGGACAGACCGGAGATCAAAGAGCAGATTGATGCGTGGATCGACGATATCTGCACAGGTCTTGTAACGCTATGCTGTATTTTCAATCCATTCAGGATCATTCTTGGAGGAGGCATCATGGCGCAGGAGTATGTGCTTTCGGAGGTAAACCGGAAGGTGAAAGCGCAGATCGCACCGGGACTTCGGATCGTGGAGATCGTTCCTGCAAAGCTTGCAAACACGGCGGGCATGATGGGAGCGGTCAGCCTTGCGGAAAAGTTACTTGCGCAGTAAGATGATCGTGTACAATATATCTGTTTGGAAAAAGATTTTTTAGATGACAGCACAGGGAGGATGAGACAATGAATCAGAAAAATATATTATGTTTTGGAGATTCCAACACTCATGGATATAATTCCAAAACCGGAGGACGTTTCACAGTAGAGGAACGCTGGACAAAACTTTTACAGAGAAAGTTAGGCGATGATTACTATGTGATCGAGGAGGGCTTAAGTGGACGGACCACGTCTTTTGACGATCCTGTTTTTGAAGGATTGAGCGGATTGAATGCGATTTACCCGTGCATGATGACACATGAGCCTCTCGACCTTGTGATTATTATGCTTGGTACAAATGATACAAAAGACCGGTTTAATGCAAATGGATTTATTATCGGAAAAGGTCTGGAGCGCCTGACACAGAAAGCGATCGACACGCATGCTGCATGGCGTAATAAACCGAATATTCTGCTGGTAGCCCCACCGCCAATCCACCCGGATTATGCAAAAACAGCTGTTGCAGGAGAGATGGGTGACAAATGCGTGGAGCGTTCCAGAGCACTTGCCAAAGAATTTAAGGATGTTGCAGACCGGTTAGGATGTCATTTTATAGATGCCGGTTCCATACCGGGCATTGAGATGTATCCTTATGACTGGATGCACTTAAGCCTTGACAGCCACAGGATTTTTGCAGAGTATCTGGCAGAGTATCTGCCGAAGATTGTGTGATAGATGTTCTATTTTGGATAATAACCGGATCATCAGGACAAAATATATAATTGAAAGAATAGAAATGGTTTCATGAGAATTTTCATGAAACCATTTTGTCTTGCGTACAGAACAATAATTTGACAATATTGTCTTATATACAGAACAATAATATATCGATATTGTCTTATACACAGAACAGAAATATATCAATATTGTCTTGCACACAGAACAAAAATATATTAATATTGTCTTATACACAGAACGAAATAATGGTAAAATTGTCTTACAGACAGAAAGGAGTGCCGTATGAACAGAGATTATTTAAAGCAGATTATGATTGACCAAAAGGAAACTTATTTAAATAATCCAATGATAAAGAGAGACTATCCATTGGAAGACAATGTAAATTATTGCTTTGTTGGAATTAGAAGAACTGGAAAATCCTATATGATGTATCAGCAGATTAAGCATTTGCAGGAAAATGGAATTCCTCTCAAACAGATTGTTTATGTAAATTTTGAAGATGAAAGACTTTTGGAACTGTCAGCAGACGATCTGAACCTGATCCTGGAAATCGGACTCGAAATGTCTGGCGCGGACAATAAACCATATCTTTTTTTGGATGAGATTCAAAACGTGGAAGGCTGGGAAAAGTTTGTCCGCCGGATAGCAGACATGAAATATAGAATTCATATTACTGGAAGCAACAGCAAGATGCTAAGCAGTGAAATTGCATCTACACTTGGCGGTAGATTTATGATAGTAGATATATATCCATATTCGTTCCCGGAATATCTGGCTGCACAGGGGAAGGATAAAAATTATCTGGAAGTGCTCAGCACAAAAGACAGGGCAGAAGTAGTTGGAATGTGTGATCAGTATGTAAAATACGGTGCTTTTCCGGAATTGGTCGATATCAGAAACAAGCGGGAATATTTAAATAGCATTTACCAGACCAGTTATCTGGGAGATATTATAACCAGAAATAAAATAACTAATGATTTTGCAGTAAGATTGATTTTGAAGAAGATTGCGGAATCAGTTACAAAACCATTGTCCTTTAACAGGCTGAGCAACATCTTAAAGAGTGCAGGAGCAGTACTCGGAAAGCAGACAGTGATTAATTATGTCGGTTATATGATGGACTCTTATATGTTGTTCACATTGCAAAATTATGCGGCAAAGCTGGTGGAAAAAGAGACTTCGCCAAAATATTATTTTATGGATACCGGCTTGTTAGGGCTTATGCTTATGGATTGCAGTTCAGCGCAGTTGGAAAACCTGGTCGCAATAGAACTGATTCGACGTTATGGACGGGAAAATGTATTTTATTTTGAAAAAAACGTTGAAATTGATTTTTATGTTCCAGAAGAAAAACTTGCAATTCAGGTAAGCCTGCAGGTCTTAGACCAGATAGATACAAGGGAACGGGAAATCGGAGCATTTGTAAAATTAAAAAACTTTATTGGTGATGCAACCTGCTTACTGATTACAAATAGTGAAGAGGAAGAACTTGACTATGAAGGAGTTCACGTAAGCGTTGTTCCGGTCTGGAAGTGGCTATTGCAGAATAGAAAACAGGATATATAAAATTATGTAAAAAATAAAACGGCAGATGTATTGGAATTACATCTGTCGTTTTATCATGAGCTTACAATAACCTGTAAATAATAATTGCAATCACAATCCCCAGAATACCGGCTACTGTGATATCAACCGTAAATCCAAATGTGAGAACTAAAATTCCAAGATCTAACACCATCGGATTGACAAATCCAAAACTCTGACCGTAACTAAGCCAGCTTAAAGCAGGAACGCCCGCACATAACTTTCCGATAAGACCGCCTAACACGACACCGACAAGGATCAGAAGTACTAATGCCCAGTTATTTTTTCCTAATACACCTCTGCTCATATTCCATTTCTCCTGAGTTCATTATTTTAAGTAATCACTGATACGTAAAATACTATCCATATTATAAAATAGATTCTGAAATTAAGATATATTTTTTTGCAAATTTATTTATGTCCCTGTCTGTAGCGGATGAATGATAGCACGGCAAAAAGCAGGATCACACCGACTGCCATTGTGAGAAATACGTTCTTTGTGAATCCGGCAACCAGATAGGCGGCCACGCAGCAGCCACCGACCGTCAGAGCGTAAGGAAGCTGTGTGGATACATGGTCTACATGGTGGCATTGTGCACCGGCGGAGGCCATGATCGTTGTGTCGGAGATCGGTGACATGTGATCTCCGCAGACAGAACCGGCAAGGGAAGCGGCAATACAGACAACGAGCATCGGATCTGTTTCCGGGAACATAGCGGTAACGATCGGAATTAAAATGCCAAACGTTCCCCAGGAAGTACCGGTTGCAAAAGCAAGTCCGCTTCCAACCAGAAAGAATATAGCCGGGA
>OLJA01001862.1_pt1 | contig 10050 bp, 4 predicted proteins | sample 1601401 | NCBI WGS metagenome assembly OLJA01 (sample SAMN01915217, study PRJEB22387) | human gut metagenome | isolation source: stool | host: Homo sapiens | place: USA | reverse complement strand
CTCAAATGCGCTTGCTCCGATCGTTGTCACCTGGTTTGGTATATACAGTTTCTTCAAACCGGACTCTTTAAAAGCATTCGCTGTGATCGTTACAATATTTTTTGGAATTTTCAGGTTTTCACCTGTCATAGAGGTACATCCTGCAAATGCGCCATCCGGAATTGCTGTGATACCGCCTGCTGTCGGCAGAACAACCTCTGCCAGTGCTGTATCCCCCTTGAATGACTCTTTATCCCATTTTTTCAGAGATGCTGCCCGACTCATATCAGCCTTTACCAGAGCTCCTTCATTTGCAAAAGCTCCCTGCAGCACTTCTGTTACAGTTTCCGGCAAAACAAGCTCCTGCAATGAGCTGCAGCCATCAAATGCACTGATGCCAATCTTCTCTACTCCCTTTACTTTACCGGTTTCCGTATTCACGGCAAACGTCACATTTTCAACACTGCTGGCATCCTTAAATGCTTTCTGCCCAATCTCAGTAACAGTTTCCGGAATTTGTACATCTATAATAGAGGTACAGCCAAGGAAAAGATTATCCGGTATTTTTTGGGTTTCCGGCAGAATTGTTGCGCCTTCCTGTACTTCGGTACTGTCCTCTGTTTGCCCATGCACTGTTGCGATCATCGTTCCGGCAAAAGGTCCTTTTTCAATGGTTCCTTCTTTTGTCGTTCCGGCCGTTGTGAGGGTAGAAGGTATGGTAACAGCAGAAATCTGTGTGTTGGCAAATGCCATGCCCTGAATTGTCGTCACCCCTTCTTCCATTTTCACTGCCTTCAGATTTGTACACTCTGCAAAAGCCTTGGCATTGATCGTCTTCGCTGCTATCGTAACATCTGTCAGTCCACTGCAGCCTTCAAAAGCTGAATTGCTAACAGTTAAAATGCCCTTCGGAATTGTAACTTCTTCTACCGATGTACAGCCCTTAAATGCATTTTTACCAATCGTTCTCAGGCTTGCTTTGACAGACTGCAGCTCAATCTTCTGCAGACTTGTAGTATTCATGCATAAATTATCCGGAATAGTATTGATCAACGTACCAAATGAAACTGTTTCCAGTTTTCCGCCTGCGAACGGACCATATTCCACTCCATTGATCTTACCGGTTGCTACGGAAGTCAGCTGACGCGGTATCTGTACTGCCTTAAATCCGCATCCGTAAAAAGCAAGCGCCCCAATAGCGTTTACATTATTCAGAGTTAATGTTGCAGGATCTGTTCCATCATCTGCCACACCACAGCCTCTGAATGCTTCCTGCGATACGGTTTTGATCGTATCCAGATTTATCTCTTTCAGCGCCTTATTGTCCTTAAAGGCAGATGTTCCGATTGTTGTACTCAGTATTGTCTTTCCTGTGTTATCTGTTGTCGTCACACCGGCAACAGATACCTTCTTTAAGCTCATGCAGCCGCCAAAAGTTCTGTTTGTGTCACTGGAATCAATTTTTGCAACATTCTTTAATGTAAGTGTTTCCAGAGAAGAACAGCCGTTAAACGCACCTGCATTAATGGTTTCTACTGTATCAAGTACATTTTCCTCAGCAGCTACATATTCTCCTGTTTCCTGATCACTCTTTACTACTGATAACTTCTTAAGGCCGCTGCAATCCTTAAAGGTATTCTGGTCGATCGTTTTGAGACTTTCCGGTAATACCACTTCTTCCAGAGAAGTCGTACCCATAAACATACCCTGTAATGATTTTGTTACACCATCTGCAAACGTTACTTTTCTCAGCACACCTCCTGCAAATGGACTGACTGTTTTCCCTGCAGCGGATGCTGCTGTAATCTTTGTCAGCGAAGCCGGAACCGTAATTTCTGTCAATCCTGTATTGTAGAAAGCCAGTCCGTTGATCGTTGTCAATTCATCACTCAGGTTGATATCTGTCAGATTCACACAGCCCTCAAAGGCACTTGCATCAATGGTGGAAATATTACCGTATGTGAAGCAATAAGCCAGCTTCACGCTTTGTAAACTGGTTACATTTTTAAATGCCTTTGTGCAAACAGTGTTCTTTGTCTCATCACTAAACTCCACTTTTTTAATGCTGCTCTTTGCAAATGGAGAATACTCAATCTTTGTTTCCGGATCTGTGTAAGTTGTAACTTTCTCCAAATCCCTGATATCAGCACTTGTAAATTGGCATCCTTCAAACGCCCTGCTGCCCACATTCTGAATAGAATCCAGCAATACTTTGTTATCGTCTGTCTGCGCTCCAGATCCCGCAAATGCTGAAGCACCAATTGTTTTTGTATTTTGGATGACTGGATTTTCTAATTTATCACAACCTGCAAAGGCAGATTCCCCGATGGCATCTACTTGATTGATATTCAATAGCGAAATCGGCAGATTCGTAAATGCCTTCTTTCCAACTGATTTGATATTATTAATAATTACCCAGTTTAAATTCTCACACGTTGCAAATGCACCATCCGCAATTGTCGTTTGTTTCTTTTCACCACCATCAATCCGGACATCTGTAAGACCTGTACATCCTTCAAATGCTGTTGCATTGATCTCAGCCAAATTAGAGGTGTCTACTGACAGAAACGGGAGATTAACACAGTTTTTGAATGCAGCCATTCCCAAGGCTGTTATAGCAGGCAGTTTGTCAATCTGAAGCATTGTGCAGTTTTCAAACGCTGCGTTACCGATTGTTATCAAACCTGTTGGAAGGTCTGTGAGACTTATTTTTTTGCAATCTTTAAAAGCAGATGCATTGATTGTTGTCACACCATCAGGCAGCTTAGAAAGTGTCATCAGGCTGCAGCCCTCAAAGGCACTTGTATCAATCGTTGTAAGCTTTGAAGCATCCTGTTCTTTAAAAGTCACCGTTTTAAGATTACTACAGTCTGCAAATGCATGATCCCCGATCTTCTGCACACTTGCCGGTATTTCGATTTTAGTCAGTGTTGTAATGTTGTTTAAGAAATACTGCGGAATCACCTGAATACCATCTGCAAATGTCACTTTCTTCAAAGTACTGTTTTCCCCTGATGTGAACGGAGAATTCTTCGCAGTACCGGTTTCAAAGGTAGATGGAATCGTAATTTCTTCCAGTCTGGTATCTTTTAAGGCACTGTCTCCTAACCCGGTCACGCCTTCTCCAAGTGTCAGTTTTGTCAGATTCTGGCAGCCTGCAAATGCGGAAGCACCGATTGTTGTGCCCTCAGGATTACCTGCAACATGAACTGCTTTAATGCCGATTTTATAGTCAGACGGCTCTTTTTCGCCATCTGCCTGAAGTGTTTCATCCGCACTATAGCAGTTCGCAAATGCACTGTCCTCTATAGCTGTTACTGTTCCCGGAATTTCAAGAACCGCCTTTTCATTTGGCAGCATTACCTTTGCACCACTTGCGCTGGAATATTTTTCACTTACTCCTTCCGGCAAAGCACCCTCCAGACGTGCACAGCCTGAAAAAGCACCGCTCTTAATGATCTGTAAGCCTTCCGCCAAATTCAAACGCATCAGCTTGATACAGCCTGAAAAAGCACTGCTTCCAATAATTCCAACATTTTTTGCCGTTGATACTTCTACAAGGTTTGTACACCCGGAGAACACACTGCTGCCAAGTTCCGTTGTTCCTGCTTCGCCATTGTCATTAAACTTGACATTCGCCAGAGTAGTCAGTTCTGAAAATGCACTGTCATTGATTTTTGTAATGGTTCCGCTCAAACGCAGGCTGACAATGGAAGAGCATCCTGAAAATGCCTGTTTTCCGATTTCTGCCAGCTTCGTCATATTACCAAGATCGACGTCTGCAACACCATCATTCTTGTTTATTGCCTTCAGGTTTGTGCAATTCATAAATGCACCGGTATCTATTAAGATAATATCCTCCGAAATTACAAAATCTGTTGCAAAAATCTTCGAAAATGCATAGGCATGTATTTCTGTTACAGCGGGTAATTCTACTTTACCGCTTATACCCATACAACTATTAAACGCATATTCTCCAATCTTTACCAGTTTGTTAGTTCCTGTTATGCCGGTAATTAAACTGGAATCAAATGCATGATTTCCTATTTCTGTGATCTGATTCTGAAAATCCACTTTTAGGTTGCTTTCCATATTTTGGAAGAGATTATCTATTACCTTGGTAAGCCCTTCTTCCCATTCAATCTGTCCGATCTGCTGGCATTTAGAAAATGGCTGTTTTGCCTCCCGCAGCGTAACCGGAATACGTACACCGGTAAGCCCAGTTGCACCAAAAGCAGAGTCGCCAAGCACTTCCAATTTTGCGGGAAGCTCGCACTCTGTTAATGCACCATCATTTGCAAAACACATTGCTGCAATTTTCGTTACACTTTCTGTATTTGTAAATGTAACCGTTGCCAGGCTAAGACAATTTGCAAATGTATTTTGTTCCAGCTTTGTTACACTTGCCGGAATGGTAACAGTTGTAAATTGTTCCCCTTTACACCCCGTAAATGCAGATGCTCCGATTGTGACCATATTTTCTGTAATCGGCGAATACAATGCGTCTGAAACAAGTACTTCACAACCGGAAAAAGCACTCGCACCGATTCCTGTCATTTTTTCCGGAGCTGCATAAGTAACCTTTGCAAGTACTTTATCGCTCATAAAGCTACTGTCAGGGATTTTGGTAATACCACTCGGGAAATTCTCAACCTCTGTCAGCTTGCCGCAATTCGCGAATACGCTATCACCCATTGCTGTCATTTTAGAGCCGGCTTCGAAGGTGAATTTTGTACACGCTGTACCACGAAATGCACCTTCCCCCAATATTTCTACTGATTGCGGAAGTATAACCTCTCCGCTCAGATTCGCAGCACTGAATGCATAATTACCAATCTCTTTTAACCCGGATTCTGCTTCAAATGTGACTGACTTCACCGGAGTCTTGGCTCCCACATCCTTAAATGCATTGGTTCCGATCAAGGTAACTTCTTTCCCTATGACAAGATCAAGATTGGGCAGACCTGCTCCACAGATTCCACCGTCGTTATAAATCGTATTAACCGTATATTCCTCTTTATTATATGATACTGTTTTAATAATCAGCTTAACACTGCTCTTCTCATCCACTGCCGGTCTGTCTGATTCATTTTCCGCCGGTAAGATTCTAACAAGTCTTGCTGTATGATTCACACTATCAAAGTCAAAACCACAGTTCACTTTGCCGGCATAATTACCTTCCTGATTCTGTACGGCAATTTCTACATATGTAGCACTGGTAACTTCTCCATCTGCTGTCTCAGCCTCAATTTCTTCCTCTTCTGCTGCCTGTGTTTCAATCTTGCTTTCCTGCCCATTCGGATCTGTAACAGGATCAACCGGGTTGACCTCATTTGCAGACAGCGTCTGCTTTTGTACAGATTCTTCTGTACCTGTCTGCTCTTCTGCCACGGGTACTTCTTCCTGCTGCTCTGCAGCCCGGACATTTTGTTCCTCTCCAGCCTCTGTCTGCGCATTTTGCACTTCCTGCACAGAAACCTCCTGCACCTGATCTGCAAGAACCGGCGTCTGCGTTCCTGTAGCCACCATAGAGGCAGCCAGCGTGAGCGCAAGTGTTCTTCTCATCTCTTTCGGTAATTTGTTAAATACCATTCATGTATCCCCTTTCTTATTTGTTTCGCTCTTTATCATGACATATATGAAAGATGCATGACCGGATGTTGTCTGCCCCAACATGTTCCCATCATTACAGACACAGTCAGCGCATCATATAGTCTTTTTTATTATAATTTTTCCATTGCCATAATTCAATGCTGTAAAGTTGCAAAATGAACGCTTTTTTTTGTGAATTATGCCCAACTCATCAAATAAAAAAACGATTTCATAAAGAATACGCCCCTCCCTTTTCCACAACCGCTCCATCCAGTTCCATCTGCAAAAGGGCAGTCATGACCTCCGCAATATTGGCATCTCCGATTTCTTCATAAAGCTGCTGCATCGTTTTTGGCATATAGTCCATGCAGGCATACAGACGGCCTTTCAGGTCATCCTTTTCATACGGATTCTTTCTTTCGTTCATGTTATGTAAATCCGTTCCATCTTGTGATATATTGCTTTTATCCGCGTGTTCATGCATTTCATCAGCATACTGAGGTATTCCATTCTGATTCCCGGTACATGAGCCGGCACTATAGCCCGTCTGTACTTTTCTTTCCAGTATCATCTGCCTGATTTCCAGCAGACCTTCCTCTATATCTGTGATAATGCCTGCTCCCTGGCTGATCATCTGATTGCAGCCAAGGCTCATCGGATCCGTGATCCGCCCCGGAATGGCATACACATCCTTTCCCTGCTCAAGTGCCATATTGACTGTAATGCTTGTCCCGCTTTTCTGCCTTGCCTCTACCACGATCAAGGCATCACTTAGGCCGCTGATGATCCGGTTCCGTGGTGGAAAATTGCATGCCATAGGCGCTGTCCCCGGCAGATATTCGCTGAGGATCTCACCGTTTTTCAGTACTGCATCATACAGGCTCCTGTTCTGCGCCGGATAACAGATATCTACACCGCTTCCCAGCACTGCCTGTACAAAGCCGCCCGCCTGATTGGCAGCTTCCTGCGCTATACTGTCAATTCCTGCTGCCAGTCCGCTGACAACCGTCATCCCCAGATCTGCGCAGCACATTCCCAATCTTTTTGCGATTTCTTTTCCGTATCCGCTGCAGTTTCTGGCTCCGATGATGGCGATCGTCGGCTGATCCGATCTGTTCTTTGTATTATCTGTCCTTTTGAAATAGGCGAATGGCGGATCGGGGATATTACACAGCTTATATGCATAATCCTCATGCAGTTTGGATACAAATGTGATTCCTTTTTCCTGCAGTTTTGCATATTCTCCCTGCAGGTCGAATGTCCTGCGGCTTTCTAAAATAAATGCAATATCTCTTTCCGTCACACTTTCCTGCCCATTTTGGCAAATAGACCGCCACAACTTCTTCAGTTCTTCCTCTTTCATCTCATAAAGATCCTTGGGGCTGATCCCCCGCTCCGTCAGCCGGATCATGCGGCTTCGCCGCAGCGGATTTGTTTGGTACAGCCAGTATTCATATTTCTTTTGTTCTTCTATGTTTTTTGTTGTCATGTAGTGTCTCCTGCTCTTGAATATATCTTCAGAATATGTTATATAATAATCAATAAAGGCGATATCATCAGCTACGTTTCGGACGTTTACCTAGGGCATATGCATTATTAGGGACTGATGAATCGCTTTTTCTATCTGCCGGCTTAATAAAGGCGGAAACTATATAATTTCGATGTTTCTTTGCATCACTTACCGCTTCAACGACATAAAATGTTCCGTTAATTTTCTTTATTACAACAACTTTTGGGGCTTGCTTTCCATTTGCATCGACATATCCCTGTGCATATTCACCGTAAAATTCGATATTATCATAATTTGCCAGCACATAACCAATCCTTGCAATATCATCAATATTCTTCATGCTCTCATCTTGCTCCCCTCCTATACCATGTCTGTTTTTTATATGAATAACAGCATTATCATCAAGGACTATCCTATTTCCATATACCATCATTCCTGTCAAATGTTCAATTTCTATTGCTGCACGATCCGTTAAAAATCCGACGGTGATTGGTTGTACATGCTCGCCACCATATACTTTCTCCACGAAATTCCTCACTTCCAGATCAACCGATTTTTTATAATTATTTATGATTTGTAATTCCTCTTTTGATTGTCTCATAATCTCTCCTTTACGCATGCCACAACCCCTTATTCAGTGCTATCGCCTCACTGACATGCGCCTCTCTTATCTCCTCTGACTCTGCCAGATCGGCGATTGTTCTTGCCAGCCTGCGGATACGGAACAGGCTTCTTGGATTTAGCTGGTATTTTGTGTAGGTTCTCTCCAGAATCCGCTCTGCGCCTGCATTCATTCCGCAGTACAGTATCGTTTCTTCATTGGATAAATCTGCATTAAATTTATTGTCCATCCCATATCTTATCTTCTGTCTGTTGATCGCCTTTTGTACACGTTTCGAAATCACTGCACTTGATTCATTTCCCTGTTTCTGTAACTGTCCCCACTCAATCCGTCCTACTTCAGCACAGATATCCAGTCTATTTAAAAGTGCTCCCGAGACACGCTTTTGATATCTTTCTCTTTCCTGATCCGTACAATTACACTTGTGAAGATCCGGGTAATAGCCGCATGGACACGGGTTCATCGCACCAGCAAGTAAAAAGTCCGAAGGATACGTGCAGGCATATCTTGCCCTGATGATCTGCACTTTCTTATCCTCAACAGGCTGTCTTAAAAGATCCAGCTTTTCTCTGCCAAATTCCGGCAGTTCATCTAAAAACAGCACACCTCGATGTGCCAGCGTCACAATTCCGGGCATTGGCGTATTTCCGCCTCCTACCAGCGCCTGTGCAGTGATCGTATGATGCGGCTGCAGGAAAGGTCTCTGCCATACCATCCCTTCTCCTTTTTGCAGTTTTCCTGCCATACTGCAAATTTTTGTAACAGCAATGCTTTCCTCCCTGCTCATCAGAGGCATAATGGTAGGAATCCGCTCTGCGATCATAGATTTCCCGCTGCCCGGCGGTCCGACCAGCAGCAGGTTATGAAATCCTGCAGCAGCGATCTCTGAAGCACGCTTCGCCATTTCCTGTCCGCATACATCCGCAAAATCAATCCTGTTTTCCGTTGGATCGTCTTGTATATCCATCTCTTTCTCTTCTGTGTATAGATATGCTTCCGGCTCTTTCAGACAGCGGATCATATCTCCCAGCGTTTTTACCCCAAACACCTGCATATCCCGTACCAGTTTTCCTTCCCGGATATTTTCTTCCGGAATAATGCAAAATCGTAACCCCAGTTCTCTTGCACGGATCACACGAGGCAGGATTCCGGAAACACCATGGATTTCTCCATTCAGGCTGATCTCTCCTACAACCAGAACTCTGCTCAGTAATTCCGGTTTCAGGATCCCGGCAGCCGCAAGCACTGCCGCAGCTACCGGAAGATCAAACCCGGCCCCTTCTTTCTTCATATCTGCCGGGGCAAAATTTACTGTTACCCGCTTTGGAGGCAGGCTGAGCCGGTTGTTTTTAAATGCAGTCCGAACTCTCTCCTGTGCCTCCCTTACCTGTGCAGACGGAAAACCAACCATGGTAAAAGAAGGCAAACCATCACTGACATCTGCCTCAACCTGGATTTCCCGCACTTCCATGCCAAAAATCGCCGCTGATAATACACTTGCGAACAAATTCGTCCTTTCTGCGAGAAAAATCCGAACCCGATCTTCAGATCTCTCGTCTTTTCAATTATTAATGGGAAAATTTCAGATAGACATTTTCTGAATAAAAGAAGATAATGAATTTAGTATAGTCCATTTTGCTCTCTTTTGCAAGAGTGCAATTCGTTCTGTTTTATACTTCCTATAGAAAGAAGAGGTGAGCACAATGAAATTTCAGCGTATTCAGGATTTACGTACAGACGCAGATCTCTCTCAGAGAGAATTAAGTGAAATCCTTCACATCAGTCAGCGTTCTTATTCCCATTATGAGACGGGATCCCGTAATATTCCTATCGAAATGCTTATCCGGCTGGCAAATTATTACGACACCAGTATCGACTATCTCGTCGGCCGTACGGACCGAAAAAAAATGATCAAATAAAGAAATCCCCGGAACTTGAAACAGTTCGGGAAATTCCTTTATCAGGATTCCCTTACTGTTACAGATCCGGGGATTCTTTATTTATTCAGTATAATATGTTTCTTCTTCGCCATAAGGGATTCCATATATACCTGTGTCATCCTGGGACGAAGTATCTTCACTTTCACTGTAATATGCATTCGCATCAGAAGCATTTTCAGCATCAGTACTGTTTACTTCTGTGGATGATCCGGAAGATGTCTCTGCATCTGATGTATCAGAAGCCGCTTCCGTTCCGGCATTTTCCTGTTCTGTCGATCCGGCATCTTCTGCCGGCGCCTCCCTTGTCATGATCGATTCTGTCTTCGGATAAGTCAGTGAACCATCTGCCCTTTTATAAGTTTTAACTTTTACATAAAATTCTCCACTCTTATCAAAAACAAATTCTC
>OLJA01001860.1_pt1 | contig 10064 bp, 9 predicted proteins | sample 1601401 | NCBI WGS metagenome assembly OLJA01 (sample SAMN01915217, study PRJEB22387) | human gut metagenome | isolation source: stool | host: Homo sapiens | place: USA | reverse complement strand
TGATCACCGTCATCGCTAACCAAAGAGGACTGACCGACGCCGCCGCCGTCGGCATCGTGGAAAAAATCATCAGCTTTTTGTTTCTGGTTCCCTCCGGGAAGATACATACGGAAATTCCGGATTTCACATAATCAGCAGCCTGAAGGATGGTTTTCAGTCCCTGTTTGATGTCTTTTCGGTCGAGGAAGAGACAGTGGAGATTCCGCATCCAGTTGGAAAGCAGCGGATAATGCTCCATCTCTTTTTTTGCTATATAACCGGTGCGGATGGGACAGCGGCTGTATGTGAGCAGAATGTCAAAATAGCTTCTGTGGTTGCCCACATAGAGGACGGCCTGATCTTTCGGAACATTTTCTTCGCCGATAACAGTGACCTTGGCTCCTGTGATCCACAGGATAAATTTAAATATGGCCTGTACCATACGCAGAGAGCTGATATCCTTGGTCATTGGAGAGAATTTGCCGATGATCCATTCCACCAGAAGAACCGGGATCGTCAGCACCAGATAAGCGATGACAACGATACAGACAAGTATAAATCGAATCATGTCTTCTGTCCTTTCTATATTGTGATGCAGTTTTGCATCCTGACACCATTATACGAAGAATTTTCGATAGTTGCAATAAATCTTTCCCGGATTACATAGAATAAATACTGAGTAATGCAGGCTGCTGATAAAAGAGGGGATTATGAAAAGATCAGTTTTTCTGCTAATTGCTGTAATAACGGCTTTTCTGCTTTCCGGCTGCCGTTTCGTCCGGATCGAGGAAGAAGAGCGGAAACCGGTTGCCTATACAGTGGTAGAAAAGTCCGATATCCCGGAGGAACTTTCCCGGATCATGGAAGAAAAAAAGGAAAAAGAATTTCAGTTAAGTTATGAAACTGGAGAAGACCTGTATCTTGCAAAGGGATATGGCCGGCAGATGAGCGGAGGTTACAGTATCCAGGTGGAAGAACTTGGAGAATCCGGTAACGGGCTTTTTTTTGTTACAAGACTTCTTGGCCCGGAAGATCTGAAAGAAGCCGGAGTACCATCGTATCCCTGTATTGTGATAAAAACCTCAAGGCAGAAAAAACCGGTAACGTTCACAGAGGGAAGCGGCAGGTAAAAAAATTCTGAGAAAGGGGAACCGATTGTGGAATTAAAGAAGGAGATCATGCAGATACTGAAAGAAAAAAGCAGGGCAAAAAGCCAGATCACCTTTGATGAAGATTTTAATGTACCAGATGCGAAACCGGATGTGGGAAGGCTGATCCAGTATAAAGGAAGGATCAGTATGGATGATGTCCATCTCGCTGACGGAAAAGGGATCCTGAGAGGAGATCTGCAGGTAGATATTCTTTATGTGGGAGAAGAAAACGGAATTATCAGCAGCATTACGGCAAAATTGCCGTTTGAGGAAACACTGAACCTGAAAGACATTGTAAATGGAGATAAACTGTGCCTGAAGTGGGAGATTGAGGATCTTACCATCCGGCTGATCCATTCCAGAAAGCTGAATATCAAAGCACTGGTAACATTTTATGGAGCAGTAGATGAGACGGAGCAGGTTCGTCTTCCGGTAGCGCTGGATGCTACGGATATCTCTGTCAGAAAGAAAACAGTCCGATTTCTGGGACTTACCGTACATAAAAAAGATACCCTGCGTGTTAAGGATGAATATACCATTGCTTCCAACCGTCCGGACATTTCCGGCCTGATCTGGTATACCATGGATATACGGGGACTGGATCTGAAACCGGAAGAAAACATCGTAAAAGCAAGGGGAGAGCTGACGGTTTTTGTACTGTACGAATCAGAAGATACAGAGACACCGGTACAGTGGCTGGAATATTCACTTCCTTTTTCAGGAGAAGTGGAATGTCCGGATTGTACAGAAGAATTGATCCCGGATATTGAAGTTTCCGTGATGCACCAGAGCCTGGAAGTAAAGCCGGATGCAGATGGAGAGGAACGGATACTGGTTTCTGATGTAGTGCTGGAACTGGATATGAAATTTTTCCGGGAGGAAGAATATTCACTGGTTACAGATGTGTATACACCACTTCGGGAATGCGTTCCGGAAGGGAAAAATGAAGTTTTGGAAAAACTTCTGGTGCGGAATTTCTCCAGATGCCGGATCACTGACCGCATTCAGGTAAAAGAAACCCAGGGGAAAATCCTCCAGCTCTGTCACAGCCAGGGAAAAGTAAAGATCGATAAGACCAGGATCGTGGAAAACGGAGTGCAGGCAGATGGAGTGGTCATGCTGAAGATTCTGTATATTATCGGAAATGACAGGATGCCTTTTTATTCCATGGAGGCTATGATCCCGTTTTCTCATGTGGTGGAAGCGAGAGGAATCCGGCCGGACAGCAGCTACCGGTTAAAGGCAGAACTGGAACAGCTTTCTGCAGCCATGGCGGACGGAAATGAGATCGAGATCCGGGCGTCAGTGGGCCTGAATCTTCTTGCAGTCATCCGGGAACCTGTATTTATTATTGACAAAGTGGAAGAAAAACCTCTGGATATGAAAAAAATCCAGGCCATGCCGGGAATACTGATTTATATGGTGAAACCGGGAGATGCGCTGTGGGATATTGCAAGAAAATATCATACATCCATTGAAGAAATCTGCACTCTGAACGGGCTTAAGGAAAACCAGGAGCCATCTCCGGGAACACCGCTTCTTGTGGTGAAAAAAGTAGAAGGACAGATCAAATGAGAAAAAAACAGCAGAAAATGAAAAAAGCTGGAAAATTTTGCTGTTGAAAAGACTGCAAAAATCATATAAAATATACATATAAATACTGTATACAAAGTACAAATGGAGGGGCTTATGCGTTTAAAAGCAATGGCAAAGATCAATCTCGGACTTGATGTTCTGGGGAAGAGAGAGGACGGCTATCATGAGGTACGCATGATCATGCAGACCATCCGTATGTATGATATCCTGGATATCAGAAAGACGAAACGGCCGGGAATCGTGCTGACAACCAATCTTCCGTTTATTCCCACTGACAGCCGAAATCTTGTATATAAAGCAGCAGAGATGCTGATGGAAGAATTTGAAATAGAAGAGGGACTTTCCATTAAACTTCGCAAGTTCATTCCGGTAGCGGCAGGTATGGCAGGCGGAAGCTCTGATGCTGCGGCTGCATTTGTAGGTGTGAACCGGATGTTTCATCTGGGCCTGACGGAAGAGCAGCTGATGGAGCGCGCAGTGAAGGTAGGAGCAGATGTTCCGTACTGTATCATGCGTGGAACAGCCCTTGCAGAGGGAATCGGTGAGAAGCTGAAGCGACTTCCGAAAGTTCCGGAATGCTATGTGCTGGTAGGAAAACCGGGAATCAATGTTTCCACAAAAACCGCCTACGAAAATCTCAATCTGGCAGGAATCGGGAAACATCCGGATATCGATGGACTTATCAGGGATATTGAGGACGGTGATCTTTATGCCATGGCATCAAAAATGGAGAATGTATTTGAGCCTGGAATTATCCGCCAGTACCCTGTAATTGGAAATATCAAAGAACTCATGGAAGAAAAGGGAGCGCTGAAAGCGATGATGAGCGGAAGCGGTCCAACGGTATTTGGTATTTTTGATAACAGAGATAAGATGGCGGCGGCAGCCAGAAGTCTCAGAAAGAGCGGACTGGCAAAAACAGTATTTGCCACGGATATTTACAACAGGGATGGAGGAGTTACAAATGACAAGTGATTTTTCTGTGGATATGAATGAATATCTGCCGCTTCGGGATGTTGTTTTTAACACCTTGAGGCAGGCAATTCTGAAAGGAGAACTGAAACCGGGGGAGAGACTTCTGGAGATCGCTCTTGCAGAGCGTCTGGGTGTCAGCAGAACACCGGTGCGTGAGGCCATGCGTAAGCTGGAGCAGGAAGGCCTTGTAGTGATGATCCCACGCCGGGGAGCCCAGGTTGCAAGCATCACCGAAAAAGATCTGAACGATGTTCTTGAGGTGCGTATCGCGCTTGAGAATGTAGCCATAGAAAAGGCATGTAAGCTGATCACAGAGGAGGAGCTTGGACGGCTCTGGGTAGCAGCCAAAGAATTCGAGAAAACAAAAGCAGAGGGAAATCTTGTTCGTCTTGCGGAGGCGGATGTGGCGTTCCATGAGATCATTTACCAGGCTTCCGATAACAAGCGTCTGAACCAGGTACTGAATAATCTCCGCGAGCAGATGTACCGCTACCGTGTGGAATATCTGAAGGAAGAGCAGACCAGAAATCTCCTTGTCAGCGAGCATGAAGAACTGGTAAAAGCGATCCGGGAGGGTGATGTGCAGAAAGCACAGGATATTTCTTTTCACCATCTGGAGAATCAGAGAATGGCAATTATCCGTACCATCCGTGCGGAAAATGCTGCCAGAGAATCCGAGAAAAAAGAATAAGAACCGGATATCCGGGGATATTAAGAGAGATGCCACTGGCATCTCTTTTTTATTGGAAAAGGATGGTGAAGCTGTGGAAGAAAAAAAGATTTCAGTATCTCTCCATGAAAATGAATCTTATATCCGGAAGCGCTGTGAAAACTGCGATGATATTCTGATCCGGCCCATGCGCCTGGGAGAGGGTCATAAAGTGGACTGTCTGATGGTTTATATTGAAGTGGCAGTTTCCAACATGATGCTGGACGATTCTGCCATTGGAAAGATGATCAATCATTTCTGGGAAATCCCGGAAGAAAAGATTCGGGAATTTATCAGGAGAAACAGTCTCGGAATTGCGGATGTGGAAGAACTTTTTTCCATGGAAGAAGTCTTCGGGGCTGTTCTTTCCGGAAACGCGGTTTTCTTTATGGACGGTTATGACAGGTCCATGAAGATATCCAGCAAAGGCTATCCGGGGCTGGATGTATCAGAAGCGGAAACGGAAAAAGTGCTGCGGGGTTCCAAAGAAGGCTTCTGCGACAGCGTAAAAACCAATGCGGCCCTTGTACGGAAGCGGATCCGGGATACCCGCCTTAAAGTGGAACAGCAAAATATCGGGGTGCGTTCCAACACGGTGGTGCAGCTTCTGTATGTGGAAGATCTGGTGCACGAAGAACTTCTGATTGCGGTGAAGGAACGGCTGGAATCTTTTACTGTGGATGGAATCCTGGACAGCGGAATGCTGGAGCAGCTGACAGAAGAAGCCTGGTATTCGCCTTTTCCACAGTTTCAGACAACCGAACGTCCGGACCGGGCGGCACAGGAACTTCTCAATGGAAAAGCCGTGCTGCTCTGTGACAATTCACCGGTGGCACTGGTGATTCCAGGTGCGTTTAACAGCTTTATGGAAAGCAGCGAGGACTGGTATAACCGTTTTGAAATGACTTCATTCCTGCGTGTGCTGCGATATCTGGCCATGGCTGTGGCAACGTTGCTTCCGGGACTTTATCTGGCTGTGATACGGTTTCACACCCAGATTCTTCCGGCCAATCTGATCCTTTCTTTTGCACAGGCAAGGGAAGGAGTGCCGTTTTCCAGCGTGGTGGAGCTGGTGTTTCTGGAGCTGTCTTTTGAGCTGATCCGGGAGGCGGGCGTACGGATTCCCGGAACTCTTGGAAATGCCATCGGGATTGTTGGAGGCCTGATTATTGGACAGGCAGCTGTGGAGGCTAATCTGGTAAGCCCCGTGGTGGTAATTATTGTGGCATTAACGGCGCTTGGATCTCTGGCGATCCCCAATGAGGAATTTGCGTCTGCGTTCCGGCTTCTGAAGTATGGATTTCTTTTTCTGGGAGGATATCTTGGCATCTTCGGAATTGTGCTGGGACTGTATCTGACAGCGGCACATCTGGCAGGACTTTTAAGTTTTGGTGTCCCATATCTGGTACCCTTTGTAGAAAAAAACGGCCAGGCGGAAACAGGAGGAAGAATTTTGCGCCAGCCATTCCGGAAACGGAAATTCCGGCCGTTGTATGCAAAAGATGACCAGAAGCGCAGACTGCGGACAAAGCCATGGAGACAGAAAGGAAAAGGATTATGAGATTTGCAGAAAATAACAGGATTTCCCACAGACAGCTTTTCCGGCAGATCATACTTGTGTTTCCGGCGCCTTTTCTTCTGTGCCTTTTTAAAAACGGAGAAATGCTGGGAGTGAATGCTATGGCAGGGACGATCCTGGCGGCGGTGCTTCTTTCATTTTATGTGATCTGGCTGATCCGTCTTGCTCCTGCTTATGGAGAACTTTCCAGAATGACAGGAAATATTACTGTACGGTTTATTGGACTGTTCTTTCTTTTATATGTAATCTTAAGTGTGGCTTTTCTGGCGGATCTTCTTGCAAAAGTAATTCCACAGAGTCTGATCAGCGGGATTTCCGGGAAATGGCTGTCTCTGCTTGCTGTGGCAGCATGCAGTCTGGGAACGCACCGGGGAATGCAGAGAAGAGGAAGGATTGCAGAAATTTCCGGTGGAATTTTTCTGGCAGGGATTCTCCTTCTTATGATTTTGAGTGCAGGACAGGGAAAAGCGGAATATTTTCTGGAAACCGTGGAGGGTACCGGTAGCAGGTTTTCCGGGAAATGGATGATCCGGGATGTGTATGCATTTCTCTGTGTTTTTTCCGGAGTGGGGCTTCTGCCTTTTGGGCTTGAAAAAGTAGAAAAACAGGGAAGTGCCAGAAAGCCGGTGATCCTGGCCTTTCTTACCGTGTGTGGAATTGTCCTTGGTATGCAGGTTCTGCTTCCTGCTGTATTTGGAAAAAACAGGCTTCTGGCGGAAACATATCCGGTGCTGCCTCTTCTGGACGGGGCAGATCTTCCGGGAAATGTGCTGGCAAGATTTGATGTGATCTGGATGGGATTTCTGGTGTTCGGGCTTCTTTTTTCTCTGGGAAGTCTTTTTCATTACGGGAATCAGATTGCGGAAAAAACAAAGCTTGGAAGTGGACGGTACTGGATTCCGGCAGCAGGGTGGATCCTTTCGCTCTACGAAAGAAACGGCGCCGGGATAGAAAAGTATTATGGATGGTATCTGGCATATATTTTTGTGCCGCTGCTTCTTGTGATCCAGATTTTTCTCAGTGTGGAAAATAAAGGCCGCTGGAAGAAAAAAGCGTTGTCTGTGAGCCTGTTTTTCTTTGTAAGCCTTATGGGAACCGGGTGTGCGGCTGTGGAACCGGAAAAAAGGATGTATCCGCTGGCACTGGGGGCTGGCGTTTCGGAAGAAGGCTTTGTGCTGAAGTATGCCATGCCGGATATGAATGTGACCACCGGGCAGGAAAAGCCGGAAGAAGATCCGGTTTCCGTACTGACCCTTGCGGGCAGAAATTTTCAGGAAATCGAGGAAGTCTACAATCGTTCCCAGGAAAAATTTCTGGATCTGGGACACCTTCAGGTAGTGATTCTGGATGAGAGCATGCTGACAGAAGAAAACAGAAAGGCTTTTCTCGAATATCTGAAGCAGGAAGAACATGTAGGCGAAGATGTGTACATGTTCCGGACCGGAATGCTGGGAGAGGTTTTTCACTGGAAGGGAGCAGAGGAAAGTTCTGTGGGTGAATATCTTCAGGGAATCCAGGAGAACCGTACTACCGGGCAGCAGAAAAAAGGAGTGACTTTGAGAGAGGCATATCATCAGTTTTACCAGGACGGAACATTACCATGGATTCCTTCTGTATGGGTAAATGGGGATCTTCTGGAAGTGGATTATGGAAGTGCTGAATAAACAGGCGATAAACTGTCAATAATGCAGATATTCTTAAAAAGATGGCAGGTACCATCATCTTTGGACAGGATTATCAGAAAGAAGATTTTGGCAGGAGGTTTTACTCATGGAGCATATAAAGATAAAGAGTCGTATTCATATATTAAAAAGAACAGGATGGGCCATTCTGCTCGTGTCGATGATCCTTGCAGGCGGTATCAGAGCACAGGACACATTTTCTTCCCGGGATCCAAAGGTTTATGCCTGGTGGGGAACCATCTATCCGGAATTCTGTTTTGAAAAAGTGGAGGATAACGGGGAAAATAAGCCGGTGAAGATTTCCTTCTGGCTTGCGAAAGCGCTGGATTGGTGATACAATATTCCAACGAGTAATTATAGCGCTCGATTAATTATTTCAGGAGAATAAGATCAATGAATATAGACAGAAACGCACCGGTTGGTGTGTTTGATTCCGGTATCGGAGGATTGACGGTGGCCCGTGAGATCATGCGGAATCTGCCGTCCGAAAAAATTGTATATTTCGGAGATACAGCCCGGGTTCCATATGGAAGTAAGTCCAGAGAGACAGTTATCCGTTATTCCCGCCAGATCATTCATTTTCTGCAGGAACAGAAAGTAAAAGCCATTGTTGTAGCCTGTAACACAGCCAGTGCTTTTGCTCTGGATGCGGTAAAGGATGAACTGGATATCCCTATTCTCGGAGTGATCGAAGCCGGTGCTAAAGTGGCTGCTGAGGAGACCAGGAACAAGAGAGTAGGGATCATTGGCACAGTAGGTACGGTAGACAGCGGTATCCATGCTTCCTATCTCAGGGAGCTGGATCCGGAGATCACCGTGATCGGGAAAGCATGTCCGCTTTTTGTACCGCTGGTGGAAGAGGGATGGTATCATGATCCTGTCACAGAAGAGGTTGCAAGAAGATATCTGAAGGAACTTCAGGATCAGGAGATCGACACACTGATTCTTGGATGTACACATTACCCGCTTCTGCGATCTACGATCCGTAAGATCATGGGGGAGGATGTCCGGCTTGTGAATCCGGCCTATGAGACTGCACTGGAACTGAAGAAGCTTCTGGCAGATCTGGATCTAGCAAGTGATGAGGCGGCACAGGAGGAATTTCCGTATCGCTTCTATGTAAGTGATCTTGCCGAGAAATTTAAGGATTTTGCCAATTCCATCCTGTCATATAATGTAGAGAAAACACAGAAGATCGATATTGAGAAATATTAGGAGAAAAAAATGCAAAAAGAAGTTTTGATCCATGTAAGAGGGCTTCAGATGATGGACGCACAGGGAGACCAGGAGCCGATCGAGATCGTCGTAGCGGGACAGTATTATTTCCGCAATGGTTCTCATTATCTCAGATATGAGGAACTTCTCGATGAAACCGCTGAACCTACGATCAATTACATAAAAATGTCAGAGAAAGGTCTGGAAGTAAGTAAAAAGGGTCTGGTAAATGTCCATATGGTATTTGAACAGGGAAAGAAAAACATGACCTATTATACTACTCCATATGGAACACTTCAGATGGGAATTGCAGCTACAAGCCTGGAGCTTAAAGAAAGCGAAGAGAATCTTCAGATGAAAGCAGATTATGCGCTGGATATGAATGAGGAACATGTGGCAGACTGTTACCTGGCGATCCAGGTACAGCCCAGAGACTGTAAGGATTTTGTCTTATAAAAAATAACCGCCGTGTATCAGGGAAAATTCCTGAAACCACGGCGGTTGCTTTATATTCGGATTATTTACGGAATCTTGAGAGGAAACCTTTTTTCTTCTTCTGTGGTGTTTCAAGAGAACCACGGATTCCCTTTACACCTACGATGTATAAACCGCTTACTTCGGCTTTTACTTCTTTCTTGACAGGGATCAGATCAAAAATTTTCTCATCTGCAATCAGTATGGAAATCTTCGGACCAACTTTAGCCTTAACGATCGGCATCTTGGAGCGGCGGAGAAGCTTCGGAGTCTGGTCGATGACCATCTGTGGGAGACCTGATTCCTTAAGTGGCATTCTCTTCTTATCAATAACGAGCATGGAAACGGTCTGTTTACTTGCCTCGATCTGTGCCTGCTGTTCCAGCCGCTCGATCTCAGTACCCAGGTCCTTGACCTCCTGTGCCATCTTGTTGTACTGCTCCACGGCCTCAGCCTTTACCAGACCGTTCTCGCCGCGGTTCTTCTCCAGAAAGTCCTTGGTCTGCTCCCAGAGAGTGTTGCGCTTGGTGCGCAGTTCCAGAATCTTACTCATAGTGTTGTACCTCCATGAATTTCGTGTTTTCGGCATGAAAAAAGCCGGGGCGCATCATTTCATGCACTCCAGCTGTTTCATCAGGACGTTATAGGAGTAATCCCCTTCCTCCGTCTTTCCGTCCATGTCATGGACAGGACCGGCTTCCGCA
>OLJA01001841.1_pt1 | contig 10134 bp, 6 predicted proteins | sample 1601401 | NCBI WGS metagenome assembly OLJA01 (sample SAMN01915217, study PRJEB22387) | human gut metagenome | isolation source: stool | host: Homo sapiens | place: USA | reverse complement strand
AGTTGGAACCATGAACATCATGTTCAAGATTGCCGGCGAAATCTACACCGCACCGATTGAAGGAACCGTTCTTCCGGGTGTTACAAGAGATTCCATGATCCATCTGCTCCGTGACTGGGGTTACAAGGTAAATGAGACAAGACTTTCCGTAGATGATCTGATGAAAGCCGGACATGACGGCACATTGGAAGAGGTATTCGGTACAGGTACAGCAGCCGTTATCTCACCGGTCGGAGAACTCCGTTACAAAGATGATGTTGTGACAGTCAACAACTTTGAGATCGGTGAACTGACACAGAAATTATATGATACTTTAACCGGCATCCAGTGGGGAAGAATCCCGGATAAATATGGCTGGACAGTAGAAGTAAAATAACTTCTGGACATTTTTCGCATATCATAGTATAGTAATCATGTTATAGATGCCTTCATAGATGTAGCAGCATTTATGAAGGCATTTACAATATATATAGCACATTGATAATCGAATAAGGTTTATATTTTCAGATATGCAATCCTGTCTGTGACTGATTGCAGACATTTAGGTTTCTCTTCTAGCGCCATGTACCTGTGAGGACGACCATACACAGGTTAACGAGGAAAAGGGTTATCGAAAATTCGGCGGACGCCCTTTCGTACCTCCCAGTGCGAGATATGCCGGCAAATATGCAGGTGACTGCAAAACAAATACGGTATAATGGGACAATTAGATTTGAATATGATTTAAATTTTAAATAGAAAAGAAGAGGAAATTTAATATGTGTGGAATTATAGGTTATACAGGCAGTGAAAACGTAAAAGATGTTTTATTAGATGCGTTGGAATTATTAGAGTATCGTGGATATGACAGTGCGGGTATTGCAGTGAAAGACGAAACTTCCCATGTGACAAATGTTTATAAATGTGCCGGAAGAGTAAGTGATTTAAGAGCAATTTGTGATTCGAAGAAGATTTTGTCTACCTGCGGTATCGGACATACAAGATGGGCAACTCACGGTGGAGTTACGGATCAGAATGCACATCCACATCAGCAGGGGAAAGTGACTCTGGTTCATAACGGGATCATCGAAAATTATCGTGAACTGATTGCTGATTACGATTTGCAGGAAATCCTTCATTCTGAAACAGATAGTGAAGTTGCGGCTGCATTATTAAATCATTATTATAAGGGAAATCCCAAGGAAGCAATCAAGAAAGCAGTAAGTAAATTAAAGGGTACCTTTGCGCTTGTGATCCTGTTTGAAGATCAGCCGGATGTGATCTACTCGATCCGGAATGTCAGCCCGATCGTTGCAACCATATGCAAAGAGGGAGCAATGCTTGCATCAGATCTGACTGCACTCTGCCGTTTTACAAATGAATACTTTGTTGTACCGGAATATCACATTTTAGAGTTGCACAAAGATCATGTGGTACTTACGGATTTAAATGACAATGTGGTAGAACCAGAATTTTTGTCCGTTGACTGGGAGTTGAACAGCGCGGGAAAGAATGGTTATCCATTTTATATGGAAAAAGAGATTATGGAGCAGCCGGAAGCAATCAAGAATACGATCAAAGACCGTATCGTGAACGGTCTGCCTGATTTTACTTCGGATGGTGTGCCGGATTCTCTTTTTACAGACTGTGACAGAATTTGTGTGGTAGCATGCGGAACAGCCATGCATGCGGGACTTGTGGCACAGGCTCTTGTAAAATCTATCGTTCATGTGCAGATGGACGTAGAACTTGCATCAGAGTTTATGTATTCCGATCCGGTCATTGATGAGAAAACATTGGTGATCGCAGTATCACAGTCCGGTGAGACAATTGATACCTTGGAAGCATTAAAATATGCGAAGAGACAGGGCGCAAAATGTTTATCCGTTATCAACGTAAAAGGTTCTTCCATTGCAAGAGAAAGTGATTATGTGTTATACACCGCAGCAGGACCTGAAATTGCAGTGGCAAGTACAAAAGCTTACACAACACAGCTTTCCGTATTTTATCTTGTGGTTGCAAAAATGGCATTATTGCGAGGTGTCTACACAGAGGAGCAGACAAAGAGCTTTATCGCAGAATTAGAGCGTGTTCCGGAAGTGATGCAGAAAGTATTGGAGAAAAGACGTGACATCCATGTGATCGCAAAGAAGATTCTGGAAGCAAAGGATCTGTTTATGATCGGACGTGGACTGGATTACTCTATTTTACTGGAAGGATCATTGAAACTGAAAGAGGTTTCTTATATTCACTCTGAGGCTTATGCCTCCGGCGAATTAAAACACGGACCAATTGCACTGATCACGACTAACACACCGGTTGTTGCAACGGTAACACAGGAAAAACTCATGTCAAAAGAGCTTTCCAATATTAAGGAAGTAAAATCCAGAGGTGCAGATATTGTATTATTTATCAAAGAGGCACTTTCCGGTGATCTTGATACCGAATATCAGGTGATCAAGCTTCCGGATATGCAGGATGAATTTATGGTTTTACCTGCATCGGTTGCATTACAGCTTTTAGCATATTACGTGTCATCCGATAAGGGATTTGATGTTGATAAGCCAAGAAATCTGGCGAAGGTAGTTACGGTAGAGTAAGAATTAAGTTTTGGGGGATTTGGATAAAGAACGGAAATAAAAATTGAGAAGTTGGGAAATCGAATGTTTTGCACAGGAAGCAGAACAGGATCGCATGTCTGAGCATATAATATAAGGAAATATAGGAAGAGGTTGTTCATGCCAGATATCAAATATGCCCAGACAGAGGCTGTAGATAAAGGAAGCCTCAAGGTAGAAGTACTTGCGAACCGGACCAGACGACTGATCGAGGGAGCGAAAATCACGATTTCCGATTCGGGCAAGCCGGATTCCACGGTGGAGGAGGTAAGCGCAGATGATTCAGGAATGTCGGAGAAACTTACGCTTGATGCGCCTCCGCTTGAATACTCGATGGAACCCTCCGAAAATCAGCCATTTGCCCAATATACAGTCAAAGTTACCGCACCGGGATATCGTCCCGTCAGTATTTCGGGCGTTCAGGTTTTTTCAGAGCAGCTCGCATTGCAACAGGTGCGAATGGCGGAAGAAAATGAGGAAGAAAATCAAATAGATTCCATTGTGATTCCGGTCAATACGTTGTTTGGCAATTTCCCGGCAAAAATAGCAGAGTCCGAGATCAAGCCTGTCTCCGACTCAGGGGAGATCGTGCTGAGTAAAGTGGTGATCCCGGAATTTGTCGTTGTTCATGACGGACCGCCATCGGATCCCAATGCGGCAAATTATTATGTCCGTTACCGGGATTACATCAAAAATGTGGCATCCAGCGAGATATACAGCACGTGGCCGGACAGCACGCTGCGTGCCAATATCCTTGCGATCATGTCCTTTACGTTAAACAGGGTTTACACGGAATGGTACCGGAACAAAGGCTATAACTTCACCATCACAACATCCACTGCTTATGACCAGAAATTTGTATATGGAAGAAATATTTTCCAGAGTATCTCGGATGTGGTAGAGGAAATGTTCCAGAATTATCTTTCCAGACCAAATGTGAGACAGCCAATCCTGACGCAGTATTGTGACGGACAGCGCGTGACGTGCAGCAACTGGCTGAGCCAGTGGGGAAGCAAATATCTTGGGGATCAGAACTACGAAACGATAGAAATTCTCCGTTATTATTATGGTGATAATATGTTTATCAATACAGCGGAGGAGATTTCCGGTATCCCGGCATCCTGGCCGCGGTATAATCTGGAAGTGGGAGCTGCCGGAGATAAGGTCCGGCAGATCCAGGAACAGTTAGCGAGAATCTCGCAGGCTTATCCGGCAATCCCGACGATCACACCGGATGGGATTTACGGAGAGGCAACGAGGGCAGCAGTAGAAAAATTCCAGTCTATTTTTGGCTTGCCTGTGACGGGAGTGGTAGATTACCGTACCTGGTATAAAATATCGGAGATCTACGTTGCGGTGACAAGGATTGCAGAACTGGTATAAAATGCAGAGTAAATGTGCCGGGGGATTGGTATTTTTCAGTTCCCCGGCACAAAAACGTTTCAGGACAGATCGCAGACTAGGATTTGAGTGGAAAGTGTGTTAAACTAAAAGACAGTTTAAATTGCAGTAAAGCAGGGATAAAAAGTATGAACAACTATAAAATCACAATCCAGTATGACGGAACAAGATACAAGGGCTGGCAGGGGCAGAACAGCACCGGTCTGACCATTCAGGGAAAAATAGAAGCAGTGCTGGGACAGATGGCAGGACATGCGGTGGAAGTTATTGGTTCGGGGAGAACGGATGCGGGCGTGCATGCCAAAGGCCAGGTGGCAAATTTTCATATTGAGGAGCATTTTACGGAGGGAAAGATCCTGTCCTATCTGAATCATTATCTGCCGGATGACATTGCAGTCATTGCGATTGAGCAGGTGGACGAGCGTTTTCACAGCCGTTACGCCGCAAAGAAAAAGACCTACCGCTATCACATCCATATGGGAGAGATCTCGGATGTTTTCGAGCGGAAATATGAGTACCAGTATGAGAAAATACTCGATGTGGAGAGCATGAAAGAAGCCGCTTCCTATCTGATCGGAACACATGATTTTACTTCATTTTGCGGAAATAAGAAAATGAAAAAAACGGCAGTCCGCACAATTTATGAGATCAATTTTACGAAGAAAGGGAATGATCTCTGGATTGATTACCGGGGCAATGGATTTTTGCAAAATATGGTGCGGATCCTGACGGGTACGCTGATCGAGGTCGGGGATGGCAGGAGAGCGCCGGAGGAGCTGCCGCAGATCTTAGAGAGCAAAAACCGGGAGAACGCAGGCTATACAGCACCGGCATGTGGACTGATGCTGATGGAAGTGCATTATTAAAAGATAAATTCATAAGAAAAAACAGGCAGCAGGTGTTACATGGAAAAATGGTTTGTAATCAACAAAGGGGCTGATTTTGAAAAGCTTGGAAAAGAGTTCGGGATCAGCCCTGTCACAGCGCGTCTTATCCGAAACCGTGAGGTGATCGGGGAGGCGGCATTTGAAAGATATCTGAATGGAAGTTTAAAGGATTTATACGATCCACATTTATTGAAAGATGCAGATCGTTTGACAGATATTTTAAAAGTTAAAATAGAAGAGCAAAAGCCGATCCGTATTATCGGCGACTATGATATAGATGGAGTTATGTCAACCTATATTTTATACCGGGGAATCCAACACTGTGGTGGAAATGTTTCCACGCAGATTCCGGATCGTATGAAGGATGGCTATGGAATCAATGAGAATCTGATCGATCAGGCAAAAAGAGACGGAATGGATACCATTCTTACGTGCGATAACGGAATTGCTGCAATCTCAGAGATTGCGCATGCCAAAGAACTTGGGATGACCGTGCTTGTGACCGATCACCACGAGATTCCCTATACAGAGGAGAACGGGGAAAAGCAGTTCCTTCGCAGCAACGCAGATGCAATCGTGAATCCAAAGCAGCAGGAATGTGCGTATCCTTTTAAAGAGTTATGTGGAGCAGCAGTCGCATGGAAAGTGCTGCAGGTATTGTATGAAAAAATGGGTTTTGCCCTGGAAGAAACCTATGAATTTCTGGAAAATGTCGCATTTGCAACCGTTGGCGATGTCATGGATCTGACAGACGAAAACCGCATTTTGGTGAAAGAGGGATTAAACCGCATTCACCGCACAAAAAATCCGGGGATGCGCGCCCTGATCTTTCAGAATCATTTAGAACCGGAGCAGATCAATGCATATCATTTTGGTTTTGTGTTAGGACCGTGCATCAATGCGAGTGGCAGACTTGATACAGCAAAACTGTCTCTGTCTCTTTTTTTACAGGGAGAGGAAGAGGCAGCAAAAACGGCAAGGGAGCTTGTGGAGTTAAACCAGCAGCGCAAAGATATGACAGCAGATGGCGTCGAGGAGGCAAAACGTGTGGTGGAGGAACATTACATGTCGGATAAAGTGCTTGTCATTTATCTGCCACAGGTGCACGAAAGTCTTGCAGGAATCATTGCAGGGCGTATCCGGGAGGCTTATCATAAGCCGGTATTTGTGCTGACGAAGGCGGAGGAGGGCGTGAAGGGCTCCGGGCGTTCCATCGAGGAGTACTCCATGTATGAGGAACTATGTAAGTGCAGGGAACTTCTGGAAAAATTCGGCGGACATCCGATGGCGGCAGGATTATCTCTTCCGGAAGAAAACGTGGATAAGTTCCGTGAAAAAATCAATGCCTGTGCAAATCTCACGGAGGATGACCTGATTCCGAAGATCAAAATTGATATTCCGATGCCAGCAGCGTATGCGGATGCCGGTCTTATCCGGGAATTTGCAGTGTTAGAGCCTTTTGGAAAAGCCAATATCAAGCCACAGTTTGCCGACAAAAACCTGAGTATCACAAAGGCTTTTGTGGTTGGAAAAAATCAGAATGTGTTGCGGCTGAATCTCCTGACAGCCGCGGGAGAGGCGGTATCGGCAGTCTATTTTGGTGATATTGAGGCGTTCAAAGCATATTATGCAGAAAAGTATGGAAGTGCGGAAGTGGAAAAAGCTTTTCGCGGTCAGATAAACAAATTGAGGATAATGATTGTGTACTATCCGGAGATTAACGAGTATAATGGAGTGGAAAGCGTACAGGTTATCATTCGAAATTATCAATAAAAGCTGGAGGATGGCATATGTTTGGTGGAAAAAAAGCAAAAGAACTGGAAGAGGAACTTCTGGCATTACAGGAAAAACAGAACCGTCTGCAGGAGCAGATTTCTAATATTGCAAAAGCAAAAGACAGCGCAGAAGAGACATTGGTACAGATGACGATCTCAAAAACGGAACTAGATGAGACAATCACGGGGGTTTCAGAGGAATTGGAATTGTTAAAAGAGTGTTCAGAGGCAAATTCAGGACAGACCGTACTGTTGAAACAGCAGCTTGCAAAAAAGAATGAACAGAATATCAGATTGCAGCAGGAAAAAGAAGCACTCTGCCAGCAAATGGAGGGTGAGCACGATAAAATTGCAAAAGTTGTAGAGAAGAACAAGTACGTCACCACACCCATGAAGGAGATAGAATCGTTCTATGAGGCATATTGTCAGGAGAGAGAGTCTGTTGAAGAGGCGTTACAGAAACTGGCAGATATTTCACAGAATATGGGAGTTCTGGCACTCGGCGCAGCAATCGAGGCAGGACGCATGGGAGAAGACGGAAGAAAATTTGTGACAGCGGCAGAGGAAGTGCGTGTGAACGCAGAGCAGTATACTTCGGCGGTTGCGGATGTGCTTGCGAGGATCAGTGGTTTTGAGGAAACTGCCACAGAGGCGGAAAAACAGATTCATGCGTTAAATGATCTCTTAAAAGAAAATAACGGTTCTCTGGTGAAACTTCTGGAAGACAGGGACACAGAGGCAGTGGAAACGGATCATGAAAATGTGGAAGAAGAAACAAATATTGAAGAAATATTAGAAAGTCTCTGTCAGGGTGAAAATGAATTTTTCGAAGTGCAGAGCAGAGTGTTATCCAAAGCGGAAACACTGCGCCAGGAGTGGAAAGAGCACAAAGAATGTGCGGATGAATTAGAACGCAATGTGGAGGAAGTCCATCGTTTCGTCCAGACAGAATAAAGAAGCCACAGGTTTTAAAATATATCTAATATATAATCATGAAAAAGAGAGGGGAAAAGTATGACAAAAGAGGAGAAGTTTACATTTTTATCAGCGGATGGCAAAACAACCATCCATGCAGTCAAATGGATTCCGGAAGATGGAAAGTATGAGGCAATTTTACAGATCACACATGGCATGATAGAGTTTGTAGAGCGCTACAGACCATTTGCTGAATTTCTGACAGAGAATGGCTTTATGGTGGTGGGACATGATCATTTAGGACATGGGGATTCCGTAGCATCCAAAGATGACTGGGGATATTTTGCGGAAAATCCGAGTGACACGGTGATCGCAGACATGCATGCACTGCGCACGATGATCCAGAAAGAAAATCCGGGTGTTCCTTATTTTATGATGGGACACAGTATGGGATCTTATATGCTTCGGAAATACCTCACCATTCACAATGATGATTTGAGAGGGGCAATCATTATGGGAACCGGTTGTGTGCCGGACAATACGACCAAACTTGGAATCAACGTGTGCAAATTCCTTGCAAAAATTTTTGGCTGGCATCACAGAAGCAAACTGGTAGAATCGCTGTCGTTTGGCGGACCATATAAGAAATATGATCTTTCTGGAAAAACACTTTCAAACAGCTGGCTTACAAAAGATGAGGATATTGTAAAATTTTATTATAGCGAACCGCGGTGTACGTTCAAATTTACATTAAACGGCTATCTGGGGCTGATGGAAGCAGTTCTCTACGATAATCAGTTGGAAAATGTGAAGAAAGTACCAAACAAGCTTCCAATTTTTATTGTATCCGGTCAGGATGATCCGGTGGGAGATAACGGTGTCGGCGTGAAAAAAGTGTATGATCTCTTCAAAGAGGCAGGTTCTCTGGACATTACATATAAGCTTTACGAAAATGACAGACATGAAATTTTAAATGAGACAGACCGCGATAAAGTGTATGCAGATATTCTTGCATGGATGAGAGTGCGGATCGATACGTAAAAAAAGAGAGGGAAAAAAAGTGAAAAGAAAGAGAATGACAAAGAGAATTGCAGCAATTATTTTAGCAGCAGTGATGATGATACCAACACATGTGACATCATTTGCAGCAGATGCTTCTGTGCAGAACAGCACAGGGCAGGAGGCAGGCAATGCCACATCCGGTGATTCCCAGACAACACAGTCAGAGAATAATGCAGCAACGCAGAATGACAGCAGTGCAACAGGTGCAGATACCAATGCCGGTTCGAGTGGAAATACAGGATCGGATACACAAAACAGCACAGCTTCAGATTCAAAGAGCAGCACAAGTTCAGATACACAGAACAGTACAGGTTCAGGTTCACAGAGCACTACAACCAATAATGCTGCTTCAGATTCGCAGAGCAGTACAACAACAAATTCCGACAGCACAAATACTTCCACCAGTGGCACAACCGATAATATCACAGGCGGGGTAACGGTAGAGGATGATAAAAAATCCACAGAAAATGTGACTGGAGATGTCATTGTGGATGAGAATAACGATAATGTTGAGATTAAGAAAGATGATAAACCTTATCTTGCACTCGGCGCGGATTTGTCCGATGACCAGAAAAATACCGTATTATCCCTTATGGGAATCGATCCTGCCAATCTGGCAAATTATAACGTGACTTACGTTACAAATGCACAGGAGCATCAGTATCTGGATTCCTATGTGGATTCTTCCAAAATTGGAAGCAAGTCATGGTCTTCTGTCGTGATCGTAAAACGTAAAAAAGGAAATGGATTAAACATTTCTACGAACAATATCACATACTGTACCGTTGGTATGTACAAAAATGCGCTGACAACTGCTGGAATTACAGATGCAGATATCATCGTTGCAGGTCCTAAGCCAATCTCCGGAACTGCTGCACTGGTTGGAATCTTTGAGGCATATGAGGCAATGACCGGGGAAGCAGTACAGGATAACGTTGTAGATGCAGCGTTAAATGAACTTGTTGTCACCGGAGAACTGGAAGCTTCCATTCAGGGTCTGACCGATCAGGAAGTGGAGGAGTTTATTGCTTACATCAAGTCACTGATCGCAGAAAAAGGACTGACTGACGAGAAGAGTATCAACGAAGCAATTGATGAAGCCTGTGATAAATATGGCGTCACTTTATCTGATGATGAGAGACAGAAAATCGTTGATCTTCTTTTGAAAATTACTTCTCTTGGAATTGATTTAAGTGGACTGGTGGATTACGCAGCCTCTCTCTACAATTCCTTTAAAAATGGAGGAAGCTCTTCCGGAATCATTGCATCTATTGGTAATTTCTTTGGAAATATCTTTAGTGCGATTGGGGAGTTCTTCAAAAATCTGTTTAAATAACCGGAGTTTTAACGTATGAACTGCCGCTTGTGGGTGGTGTTACGGATTCTCACAGGTTATGTTAATTGCATGCCAACAAAGTGTATCGAAATATAAAAAATAGAACTGTCTGCTTTCTAAGGACCGGCCGCTCCCAAAATCCTGAAAACAAATCAGTTCTA
>OLJA01001837.1_pt1 | contig 10144 bp, 11 predicted proteins | sample 1601401 | NCBI WGS metagenome assembly OLJA01 (sample SAMN01915217, study PRJEB22387) | human gut metagenome | isolation source: stool | host: Homo sapiens | place: USA | reverse complement strand
TTTTGGGGGCAAAGGGTGCCGCGCACCCCTTGGAGAGCAGCACACCGTCAAAGCCAAAGGCCGCCGCGCTGCGCAGCAGGGTGCCCACATTGCCGGGGTCCTGCACCGCTTCCAGTGCCAGAATACGGCGTCCCTTTGCTAAAATATCTGCCGCCTGCCAGCCGGGATGTTCAAACACGCCGAACACATCCTGGCTGGTTTTGGTTCCGGAAAGCTTTTGTGCCACCGGCTCTGTTACCAGCACAGTTTTGCCCGCAAAGGCTTCCAGTTCTGGGGTATGGGCCAGGGCCTTCTCGGTGGCATACAGGGTTTGCAGGGTACAGCCGCGGGCCAGCTCCAGACAGAGCTTGGGGCCCTCAGCAAAAAACAGGCCATCCGCCGTGCGGAGCTTTTCTTCTTCCCGCAGGCGGCAGGCATATTTGATTTTGGCGTTTTCGCGGCTGGTGATGGTTTCCATCTGGCACCCCCGTATGATCTCCATATAAACAAAATGACGCACGCGCGCGCGGCGCATGCGTCTTTGAAAAAGCTGATTCTTACAGCGCCTTCTTGGCGGTCTCGACCAGAGCGTTGAAGCTGGCGGGATCGTGGATGGCCATCTCAGACAGCATCTTGCGGTTCAGCTCGACGCCGGCCTTCTTCAGACCGTTCATGAAGGTGGAGTAGTTCATACCCTGAGCACGAACAGCGTTGTTGATGCGGGTGATCCACAGGTTGCGGAACTGGCGCTTCTTCTGCTTACGGCCGACGAAAGCGTAGTTGCCGCTCTTCATAACGGCCTGCTTGGCCATGCGGAAGTGCTTGGACTTAGCACCGTAGTAACCCTTTGCGAGCTTGAGAGTCTTAGCACGACGCTTGTGCGTCATGGTAGCGCCTTTAATACGAGCCATGTTTTATATCTCCTTTGTATAACTGGTAGTAACTGACCTTTAAATGTCTTGGATTAGCCGCCGTAGGGCATCATTTTCTTGACAGCAGCCTCGTTGGTCTTGTCAACGTACTTGGGCATACGCAGGCCGCGGGTGAGCTTGGTGGTCTTTTTGGTCAGAATGTGGCGGCGCTTGGACGCATTGCGCTTAATCTTGCCGGAAGCAGTCATCTTGAAGCGCTTCTTGGCGCCGGAAAGGGTCTTGAGCTTCATTTTAGCCATTGTTGTTTCCTCCTGAGAGTTTACTTTCTTACTTGTTGGGAACGGGGGACATGAACATCATCATGCTGCGGCCCTCAAGCTTGGGCTGCTTGTCGATGACGGCCTTGCCCGCCAACGCCTCGGCAAAACGCTTGTGGACATCCAGACCTAAGCTGGTATGCGCCATCTCGCGGCCGCGGAACCGGATGCTTACCTTGAGCTTGTGGCCCTGCTGCAGGAACTTGGCAGCCTGGTTCACTTTGGTGTTGAAGTCATTGGTGTCGATGTTCAAAGAAAGGCGGATTTCCTTCAGCTCAACCACTTTCTGGTTTTTCTTGGCTTCCTTTTCCTTTTTCTGCATCTCGAACCGGTATTTGCCGTAATCCAGGATCTTGCACACCGGCGGCTTTGCCTGCGGCGCGACCTTGACCAGGTCAAGATCCTTGTCGATAGCCATCTTCAAAGCGTCGCGCGGGCTCATAATGCCCATCTGTGCGCCGTCCGCCCCGATCAGGCGGATTTCCTTGTCACGGATCTGCTCATTGATTTCCAGTTCGTTGGATTTGCTGTTGCTGGCGATTGTAACACACCTCCCACAAGTGTATGATAAAGACAAAAGCGGCTGCCATTGAAAGCAGCCGCCGAACATACGAAGTTGCGCACCTTATGTGCGTATCCATGGTATGACCCGGAGCTTATCCCAAGCCCGCAAGGTGAGCCGACGGCCTACTGCCGGTTGCTGCTTTTTTTACAGCCAATAGTTTACCACAAAAGCAAGGGGCTGTCAATAGGGGCAAAGGGATTTTTTTGCAGGTTTTTGCAAAGCGGAAAAAAGGGATAAAAAATCCCACCGCCGGGTGGCGGTGGGAAAATCCACTATTGTTTTACAGTACAACTACCAATTAGCTGGCAGAAATCGTGCTTGTATCAAGCTTGCCACCCGAGGTTACCTTGCTATAAGAGCCCTCACCCGTAGTTGTATCTTTCGTGTAGGTAACACTGCTCTTACCATCATCAAATACGACCTCGGTTACAACATTGTTTTCGCCATTTGCAGTCCCAATAGTAATCTGATAGTACCAAACCGGAACATCCTTGTTATCGGCTCCCTTCTTTGTGGGGACTTCTGCCAAGGTCTGAATCTGAGCAAGTGCAGATGTCTGATTTCCGTCAGTGTCATCAGTCAGCTTTTTGTTCAGTCCATAGTACTCAGAAGCAGTAGTCTGTGCAGCCATAACAACGGAACGGCACTCAGCGATAACCTTCTCCTGATTTGCCTTATCAATGTAACCGGTCAGAGCGGGAACCAGCAGAGCTGCCAGGATAGCCAGAATGACCAGAACAACAATCAGCTCAACCAGGGTGAAGCCCTTTTTGTTCTTCAGTTTTTTAAACATTTTGTTTTCCTCCAATATTTTCTCTTTCACCGGCACATCTGCATCTGCCGGTATTTTTATAGCGTAATATTATAACATATTTTTTCTTTTGTCAACTCTGTTTTTACCGTATTATCACGTTTCGTGTTATTTTATTATCCTTTCCCCTCCCCGCCCCACAATTTTTGTCCATTTTGCACTGCCTGCCCCCCAAAATCTCCCCCTTGCATAATCCCTGCACAGGCTATATAATAATGGTATATGTCATTCTATAAGGAGGGGTGTACCACGTCCCAAGCTACACCGCAAAAACCGGTTCTGGGTATTCTGGGCGGGCTGGGGCCTGCCGCCAGCTGCTATCTGTACCAGATGCTCATTGACCACACCCCGGCCAGCTGCGACCAGGACCATATCGACATCGTCATATCCTCCCGCGCATCCACGCCCGACCGCACCGCCTTCATCATGGGCAAAAGCAAGGCTGACCCCTTCGCCGTGATGGAGCAGGACGGCTTCAGTCTGGTGCACTACGGCGCCACCGTGCTGGCTATCCCCTGCAACACTGCGCATTATTTCTATGACCGTCTGGCCAAGGCGCTGCCGGTGCCGGTGCTGAATATGCCGCGCCTGACCGTGGCCGATGCCAAGGCGGCGGGCTGCACCAAGCTGGGCATCCTTGCCACCGACGGCACCCTTGCCGCCGAGACCTACCAGCTGGCCTGCCAGGAGCAGGGCATCGGCTGGGCCGCCCCGAGTGAGGAACACCAGCAGGAGGTTATGTCGGTCATCTACGATGACATCAAGCAGGGCAAGCGCGCCGATATGGCCAAGTTTGGCGCGGCGGTGCATGACCTGAAAAAGCAGGGCTGCGATATGGCCGTGCTGGGCTGCACCGAACTGAGCCTTGTCAAGCGGGACGAGCACCTAGGGCCGTTCTTCATTGACAGCACCGAGGTGCTCTGCCGCCACGCGCTGGAGGCCTGCGGCGTAAAGCCCATCGGCTTTTAACCCAAAACACACCGTTGCACGGTTTGTACTATAAGGAGAGAAATCACAGATGGAACAGAAAAAATTTTACATCACCACGCCGATTTACTACCCCAGCGATAAGCTGCACATCGGCCACACCTATTGCACCGTTGCCACCGACGCTATGGCCCGCTACAAGCGGCTGCAGGGCTACAACGTCAAGTTCCTGACCGGCACCGACGAGCACGGCCAGAAGATTGAGCTGAAGGCCAAGGAGGCCGGCGTCACCCCGCAGCAGTTTGTGGACAACATCGTCGAGGGCCCCAAGGGCGTCAAGGATCTGTGGAAGCTGATGAACATCAGCTATGACCGCTTCATCCGCACCACCGACGATTACCATGTTGAGGCCATCCAGAAAATCTTCAAGAAGATGTACGAGAAGGGTGACATCTACAAGGGCAAGTATGTCGGCAAGTACTGCACCCCCTGTGAGAGCTTCTGGACCGAGAGCCAGCTCGTCAACGGCTGCTGCCCTGACTGCGGCCGCCCCGTTGTGGACGCCGAGGAGGAGGCCTACTTCTTCCGCCTGTCCAAGTACGCCGACCGCGTGCGCGATCTGCTGGTCAACACCGACTTCCTGCTGCCGCGCTCCCGCGTGAACGAGATGGTGCACAACTTCATTGACCCGGGTCTGGAGGATTTGTGTGTCTCCCGCACCAGCTTCAAGTGGGGCATCCCGGTCGATTTCGACCCCAAGCACGTGGTTTACGTCTGGATCGACGCGCTGTTCAACTACACCACCGCGCTGGGCTTCATGAACGAGAAGTACCCCGACAGCGACTATGAGACCTTCTGGCCCGCCGATGTGCATTTCATCGGCAAGGAGATCGTCCGCTTCCACTCCATCATCTGGCCCGCCATGCTGATGAGCATGGATATGCCCCTGCCCAAGCACGTTTACGGCCACGGCTGGCTGCTGCTGGACGGCGGTAAGATGTCCAAGTCCAAGGGCAACGTGGTGGACCCCTATCTGCTGGCCGAGCGCTACAGCGCCGACGCCCTGCGCTACTTCCTGCTGCGCGACTTTCCCTTCGGCTCGGACGGTAACTTCTCCAATGAGTTGCTGATCAACCGCATCAATATGGATCTGGCCAACGACCTTGGCAACCTGCTGAGCCGCACCACCGCCATGGCGGACAAGTATTTCGGCGGCAACCTGCCCGCCGAGCAGGCCGAAGGCCCCGAGGACGCCGCCCTGCTGGAAAAGGCCAACGCCCTGCGCGCCCGCTATGAGACCGATATGGAGGCCTACGCCTTCCAGAACGCGCTGGCCGATGTGTTTGACGTGATTGACAACGCCAACAAGTACATTGACGCCACCGCGCCGTGGGTGCTGGCCAAGAGCGAGGAGTCCAAGCCGCGCCTGGCCCGCGTGCTCTACAACCTGGCCGAGACGCTGCGCATCTGCACCGTGCTGCTGCAGCCGTTTATGCCCACCACCTGCGAGAAGATTTTTGCCCAGCTGAATGTGGACGCTGTCGGCAAGACGTGGGACAGCGCCGCCGCCTTTGGCACGCTGCCCGCCGCCGCCACCCTGCACAAGGGCGAGAACATCTTCCCCCGCATTGACGCCGCCAAGGATCTGGCCGAGCTGGAAGCGCTGGAGGCTGCCCAGAAGGCCGCCGCACAGGCTGCCAACGCTCCCGCAGAGGAGGAGAAGCCCGCCGAGAGCGCCGCTGCCTCCGCTGAGCTGATTGGCGACCATGAGGAGGAAATCAGCTTTGACGATTTCTGCAAGGTGGAGCTGCGCGTGGCCGAGGTCCGCGCCTGCGAGCGCATGAAGGAGAGCAAGAAGCTGCTGCACCTGACCGTGTTTGACGGCGAGCGCGAGCGCTGCATTCTGTCCGGCATTGCCAAGTGGTTTGCCCCCGAGGACCTGATTGGCAAGAAGATTGGCATTGTGGCCAACCTGGCCCCCCGCCCGATGATGAAGGGCAAGTATGTCAGCGAGGGTATGATTTTTGCCGCCGATACCGACACCGAGGGCGGCTGCTCCATCGCTTTCTTCCCGGACAGCACGCCCGCGGGCGCACGCATCCACTAAGGCGGAAGGAAACAGCGTTATCATGCAGAAATCCCGCCTTGACCAGTTTTTCTCGATTCCCGCCGCAGCCGTGCTGATGGCCATTATCTGCAACGTGCTGTGGGGCTCGGCGTTCCCCTTCATCAAGATGGGCTACCGCCTGTTTGCGATTGATTCCAGCGATACAGCGTCTATTCTTTGCTTTGCAGGCGTCCGCTTTATGATGGGCGCGGCGCTGGTGTGGCTGGCCGGGCTGGGGCTGAACCGCCGCCCGCTGCCTATGCCCCGCGGCAAGACGCTGGCCTCCGCCTGCGGGCTGGGCCTGTGGCAGACCGCCGCACAGTATTTCTTCTACTACTCTGCCGTGGCGCTGCTGACCGGCGCGATGGGCGGCATCCTGAACAGCACCCAGAGCTTTATGGGTGTCATTCTGGCGCACTTCCTCTACGGCAAGGCCGACCGTATGACCCCGCGCAAGGCACTGGGCTGCGTGCTGGGCTTTGGCGGCGTGCTGGTGGCTACCCTTGGCAACCACGGCAGCGGCAGCGTCAAGGGTATGGCGTTTATGCTGATTGCCTCCGCCATCTTTGCGCTGGCCGGGCCGTGGAACAAGGCCGTGACCCAGCACGCGGACAGCTTCTCTGTCTGTGTGCTGAACCTTGGCATCGGCGGTCTGGCACTGGCCGTGCTGGGCTTTGCCATGGGCGGCAGCCTGCGCCCGCAGAGCGCCGCCGGTGTGCCGGTGCTGCTCTTCCTTGCGTTTATCTCCGGCGCGGGCTACGTGCTGTGGGCACTGCTGATGAAGAACAACCCGGTTTCCCGCATTGCGGTGTTCGGGCTGATTATCCCGGTTATGAACGTGCTGCTGTCCGCCGTTTTGAACGGTGAGCCGCTGTTTGAGTGGAACTATCTGGCCGCGCTGGTGCTGGTCTGCATCGGCATCTACCTTGTCAACCGCGCCCCGCAGGAGACCAAGGCATGAACAACATCTTTGACACCCATGCGCATTATGCCTCCCGCCAGTTTGACGGCGACCGCGCCGCACTGCTGACGGCGCTGCCCGCGGGCGGCGTGGTGGGCGTGCTGGAATGTGCGACCCACTCCGGCGATGCCGGAAGGGTGCTGGAACTGGCGCACGCCGCGCCGTATTTCCACGCCGCACTGGGCATCCATCCGGAAAGCCTGATTGAGGAGGACGCCGCCACGGTGACCGTCTACCACGGTGACTGGCGTGCCGAGCTTGCCGCCATGCGCCCCCTGTTTGCCGACAAGGCCGTGGTGGCTGTCGGTGAAATCGGCCTTGACCACCACTGGCCCGTGCCCCGACAGGAGCAGTATGACCTGTTTGAGGCACAGCTGCAACTTGCCAAAGAACTCGACTTGCCGGTTTCGGTGCATGACCGCGAGGCCCACGCCGAAATGTATGAGCTGCTGCGCAAGTACAAGCCCCGCGGGGCGCTGCACTGCTACAGCGGCAGTGCCGATGACGCCGCGTGGCTGGTGGCGCAGGGGATGTATCTGGGCTTCGGCGGCGCGGTGACCTATAAGGGTGCCAAGCGCGCCGCCAAGGTGCTGGCGGCCATCCCGCATGAGATGGCTCTGCTGGAAACCGACTGCCCCTATATGGCCCCGGAGCCGGTGCGCGGAACCCGCAATGACAGCCGGAACATTGCCCACGTGGCGGCCTACATCGGCACCCTCTGGGAGATGGACGCGCAGGCCGTGCTGGATGTGACCGCCGCCAACGCCAGACGCTGCTTTGGCGTGTAAATTTTGGTATACACGGCGTACCCTTTCTGTAGGGGCGGGCATTGCCCACCCGCAGGTATGCTGTATATATATTGAATCATATTTCAGGAGTGAATTACCATGAAAGCAAGAATCCCGAAGCATCGTGAATTTATCATTGATTTCCCGCAGGATATGGACCAGGCCAAGGCTGACGAGGGCTGGAACAAGCTGAACGAGATTGTGGAGGAGTACAAGAAGGCCCACAACGGCCAGAGCGTTTACGCCGCCACCTTTATTGAGGACTGCGAGCCTGCGGTGAAGAAGCTGCAGGAGGAGTACGGCTTCAAGTACACCATTCAGGAAATCCAGTAATGCAAACCGGCGGACAACTGCGTCCGCCGGTTTTGTGGTAAAGGGGGAAAACGAAATGGCCAAGACCGTGATACGCCCGGCCACCGAAGCGGATGTACCCGCCCTTCTGGTGCTCTACCGCGAGCTGGACAGCGCCCTTGTGGCGCTGCAGCCGGAGTTTTTCTGCGAGGCCCCGCGGGAGGAGGCCGAGGTGCGCCGTGCCATTCTGGCCAAGGACGCGGACTTTCTGCTGGCCGAGCAGGACGGCGCAGCCGTGGGCTTTGCGCTGGTCAGCTACGCAGGCTGGACGCCGGAATTCAGCTGTGTGCTCCCCCACCGGTACGCCCGGTTGGATGACCTGATTGTGAGCAAGCCCCACCGGGCGCAGGGCATTGGCGGCGAGCTGGTTGCCGCCGCCAAACGCTGGGCCCGCAGCCGCCGGCTGGAGTATCTGGAGTTGAACGTCCTTGCCCAGAACACCGACGCCGTCCGCCTGTACGAAGCCCAGGATTTTGTGGAAGCCACCAAGGTCATGCGGTGTATGCTGTAGGGGGCGGCCCCCCGACGCCCCGGGTAGTTACCCGGGAAATAGCGTCAATGGGAAACCTCCGGGCCGGGCGTGCCCGGCCCCTACGGCGCAATTTTTCCGGGATATACGTAGGGCGGGGTGACCCCACCCCGCCGGAAGTTCCCGGCGATATGCCGTTCCCGGGCAACTGCCTGCCGCCAATACACCAAACAAAAAAGCCGGGGCGAACCTTTCGTTCGCCCCGGCGGTCTTACTTCTTCGGAGTCATAGCCTCATACCCTTGTTCGTTATTTTTCGGACTGTTTCCTCGTCATTGGGAATCATTCCTATCGTTTGCGAATTTTGTTTTACCCTTTCAGGACCTTACTAACTGTTCATTGGACTTACCCTCTGGTTCGTTATTTGCTCAAAAGCATTTGTGGAACGGAGTAATGTTCGTTATTAAGATCGTTCCTGGGGTCATGGGTCTGATGCTGAGGGCCAAAGCCTCTTAACTCTAGTACATCGGAGTTTCTCCTTGTGAATTAGGTGAAGTTCAGGTACATCCTGTTCGGCGGAGTGGTGACGGTCATCTCTACCAGCCTTCTTTCATCCTAATCTATATCTCATGCGGGGGTCTGTTTTGGCGGCCCCGAGTCTGCTAACTGTAGTGTAAGCAACCGTGCATCGCGTTTTTATCAATCTTTTACAGGTTATGACCTGCGGCTTCGGATGCGGTTCTTATGCTGTCAGCAGGCCCAGGCCCGCCGGTGATGAATGGGATCCTTGAAGTTTGCCATTGGACTTGAGCCTCCTTCCTTACGAAATCCTGCCGGCGGCCTTTACATCTTCTTTCCGTCTTTTGCCCTCGTGCTTCTGGATTGGAGTCCCTAAAGTGCTTCCTTTTTTACGGCCCTTCTGCCGCTTGGGGAAAATCTGCTTTAAGATGTCAATCTGTTCACGCTGGGACTTTGCTAAAGACTTTTTGGAAAGTGGCTTCGCTTGGAGTTCTTATCTCCTTATCTCCGGCTGTTTTCTTTCTGTGACTATACTATACCACAGCCCTGCATTTTCGTCTATTCGCAGACCGCACAAGGTTATTGTGCAATATTTGTGCATATTCCGGATTGATTTGCACATATCGAAAGTGGTATAATGAATATGTTGGGCGCGTGTAACCCAAAGTAAAGCCGCCGCTTCGTTTTACGCGAAGCGGCGGCTTTTGTGTTTGTTTTACATCGTCTCCGGCGCGGTGACCTTGAACATCGTCAGGATGTTGTGAATCACGCCGCGCACAGCCAGGCACAAGGCAATGCGGCCCTGCTGGACAGTACCCTCGGCATCCAGAATGCGGCAGGCATTATAGAAGCGGTGGTAGGCGGACGCCACATCAATGCAGTAGCGGGTGATGCGGGCCGGGTCATACTTCTCCGCTGCGGCGGCAATCTCCGCCGGGAAGGCGGCCAGCAGGCGAATCAGGGCCTGCTCGGCGGGGTCGGTCAGCACGCTGGCATCCACACCCTCTGCACCGTTGAACTTAACGCCCTCGCTCTCGAGTTTCTTCAGCACGGAGCAGATGCGGGCATGGGCATACTGCACATAGTAGACCGGGTTCTCGCTGTCGTTGCGCACTGCCAGGTCCAGGTCAAAGTCCAGCGTAGAGGAGCTCTCGCGCTGGTTGAAGAAGAAACGTGCGGAATCAATGGGCACCTCATCCAGCAGGTCGGTCAGCGTGATGGCCTTGCCGGTACGCTTGCTCATACGAACAGGCTTGCCGTCGCGCATCAGGTTGACCATCTGCATCAGCACAATGTCCAGACGGCTGCCGTCCAGACCGATGGCGTCCATCGCGCCCTTCATGCGGGCCACGTGGCCGTGGTGGTCAGCGCCCCAGACGTCAATGGCCTTGTCAAACCCGCGAACGGCCAACTTGTTATAATGGTAGGCAATGTCGGCGGCAAAGTAAGTGGGGATGCCGTTGGCTCGGACCAGAACCT
>OLJA01001836.1_pt1 | contig 10144 bp, 7 predicted proteins | sample 1601401 | NCBI WGS metagenome assembly OLJA01 (sample SAMN01915217, study PRJEB22387) | human gut metagenome | isolation source: stool | host: Homo sapiens | place: USA | reverse complement strand
CCCGCCGGAAAGCTGCGGGCCGGGCGTGCCCGGCCCCTGCGGACATCCCAATTTTGTAAAAAGCAATAATAAAAGGCTGCTGTCACAAACCGACAGCAGCCATTTTGCATTTTATAGGATTGGAATTTCTTCGGTTCCTTCTTTGCAAAGAAGGAACCTCCGCGCGCTTTTAAATCGCGCCGTTCTCGCGCAGCCAGGCTTCCAGCTCGGCGGCGGGGCGGTAGCCGACCGAACGGCTGACAACCTCGCCATTCTTGAAGAGCAGCAGCGCCGGGATAGCGTCAATCTTGTAATCCAGGGCAATCTTCATATTCTCATCGGTGTTCAGCTTGCCGACCTTCACGGTGGGGTGCGCGGCGGCAACCTTCTCCAGCACGGGGCCCATCATCTTGCAGGGGCCGCACCAGTCGGCCCAGAAATCCACCACCACGGGCAGGGCACTCTGCAAAACCTCGGTGTTAAAATTCTGTTCGGTAATCTGGATAGACATAGTTGTTCTCCTTTTATTCTATGGCTTTTTTCAGGGCGTCCAGCATCGGCAGCAGATTTGCTTCCGCCTCCGGCCCGCCAAAGTTGATCATATTGCGGATGGTCAGGCCGTCCAGTATCTGGGCCATTGCCTCGGGCGGCATCAGGCCGTCCCCGCCGCCGTTCTCCGCCGCCTTGGCATTGGCCTGCATGGCGGCGCGGATGATGGGTGCGGTGCGCTCGTCTGCCAGCAGAACGCCCAGCGGCGTAGTCTCGTCCACCGCCAGGGGCAGCGCGGCGCTGCCCGCATAGTGCAGCTTCAGCGTGGCGCGGATGTCCCGGCTTGAATGTCCGATGCGGACTTCATACTTGCCGGGCGCGGCATACCAATCGTGAATCTCCGCGCTGTAACGGCTTAAATCGCGGGGCGTCAGAGTGAACGTGATCTCCTGCTCCTCGCCCGGCTCCAAGAACACTTTTTGGAATCCGCGCAGCGCCTGCGGCACGCGGCCGCCAGGCACCGGCGTGCCGGTGGCGTCCGTCACATACAGCTGCACGACCTCGGCACCGGCCATCGCGCCGCTGTTTTTCACGGTCACGCGCACGGTCACGCTGCCGTCCGCCGCCATCGTGTCGGCGCTCAGCGCGGCGTCGCGGTAGACGTAGCCCGTGTAGCTCAGGCCGTGGCCGAAGGGCCAGCGCACCGGCATTTTGCGGGCGTCATACCAGCGGTAGCCCACGTAGACGCCCTCGCGGTAGTCGGCGGTCACGCCGTCACCGGGAAAATCCAGGTAGCAGGGCGTGTCCTCCAGCCGCAGGGGCCAGGTCTCGGGCAGGCGGCCGCTGGGGTTGGCCTCGCCCCACAGCAGGGCATCCTCGGCCTCGCCGACGCCTTCGCCCGCCAGATACATACACAAAACCGACGATACATCGTCAGCCCACGGGCACTCTACGGGTGCGCCGGTGTGCAGCACCACCACGGTGTTCTTCTGCACGGCGGCCACGCGGGCAATCAGGTTGTTCTGGCAGTCGGGCAGGCGCATATGCTTGCGGTCGCCGCCCTCGCTCTCAAAGCTGTCGGGAAGGCCCGCAAAAATCACGGCCACATCGGCGTCCTCGGCGGCGGTCACCGCCCGCAGGAACTCCTCCTCATCGCGCTGGTCGCGGTCGGCGGGGAAGCCCTCCACATAGGTCACGCGGCGGTCATTCATAATAGCAGCGTCCATCGCGCTGACCGCCGCGGTGTTCACGTGGCTGGAACCGCCGCCCTGGTAGCGCGGCCGGTCGGCATACGCGCCGATGTAAACCACCTTCTGCCCCTTGCGCAGCGGCAACGCGCCCAGATTGCGCAGCAGCACGCCGCTCTGCTTGGCCAGCTCGGCGGCAAGGCGGTGGTCAGCGGTGCGGTCAAACACAGCGGGCTGGCGGGCTAAATCGGCGGTGCGCAGCACAATGTTTAAAATCCGCGTCACAGCGCGGTCCAGCACGGCCTCGTCCAGCGTGCCGGCCTGCACGGCGGCCACCAGCTTGCGGTCATTCACGCCGCCGGAGCCGGGCATTTCCAGTTCCAGCCCTGCGGCCACACCCTTGACGCGGTCATTCACCGCGCCCCAGTCGGACATCACAAAGCCGTCAAAGCCCCACGCGTTGCGCAGCATATCGGTCAGCAGAAACTCGTTCTCGCTGGCGTAGGTGCCGTTCACGCGGTTGTAGCTGCACATCACGGTCCACGGCTGGGCCTTTTTCACAGCTGTCTCAAAAGCGGGCAGATAGATTTCATGCAGGGTGCGCTCGTCAATGCGGCTGTTGCAGGAAAGCCGTCGCGTCTCCTGATCGTTGGCGGCAAAATGCTTGATGCTGGTGCCCACGCCCTCGCTCTGCACGCCGTCAATGAAGCCCGCGGCCAGCTCCCCGGCCAGATACGGATCCTCGGAGTAATACTCAAAGTTGCGGCCACACAGGGGGCTGCGCTTGATGTTGACGGCGGGCCCCAGCAGAATCTGCACGCCGCTGGCGCGTGCCTCCCGCCCAAGCGCCGCGCCCATGCGGCGGGTCAGCGCCGGGTCAAAGGACGCCGCCGTCGCGCAGCCTGCGGGGAAGCAGACGGCTTCGATGCTGTCATTCGGGTTGGCGCTGCCCTCCTTCTGGGTGCGCAGGCCGTGGGGGCCATCGCTGACCTTGATGGCCGGGATGCCCAGCCGTTCCACCGCCTTGGTGTGCCAGAAATCCGCGCCGGAGCACAGCCCGGCCTTTTCCTCCAGCGTCAGGGATGCTACAAGCTCTTGCACAGTCATACCTTGGAGTCTCCTTTACTATTATGTGTAGTTTTTCACATTATAACACGTGGAATGTGGAAAAAGAAGTAGAAAAGTGTAAAATAATAGTGACAAGGGACACAACCCGGTAACACGCCGGGTGTACACTGCCCCCATAAAGAGAGGTAAAGCGATGAATCACATACTGATTGCCGAGGACGAGCACTTGATTGCCCGCCTGATTGAGCTGACGCTGACCCGCGCCGGCTATCACTGCACCGTGGCTGAGGACGGCACCACGGCGGCAGACCTGATTGAAAAACAGAGCTTTGACCTTGCCCTGCTGGACATTATGCTGCCCGGCGCGGACGGCTATGAGCTGCTGGAATACCTCAAGCCGCAGGGTGTGCCGGTCATCTTCATCACGGCCAAGGCCGCGGTCAAGGACCGCGTGCAGGGGCTGCGCCTTGGCGCGGATGACTACATCGTCAAGCCCTTTGCGGTCGAGGAGCTGGTGGCGCGGACCGAAACCGTGCTGCGCCGCACCGGCCGCGGCGGGCGGGAGCTGCGCGCCTTTGATGTGGTGCTGGACACGCAGGAGCGCACGGTCCGCAAAAACGGCGGGGTGATAGAGCTGCGCCCGCGTGAGTTTGACCTGCTGGAACTGCTGATGCGCAACCGCGGCGCGGCGCTCTACCGCGATGTAATGTATGAGCGCGTCTGGGGCGGCGAGCCGGACAGCGAAAGCCTGCGCACGGTCGACACCCACATTGCCCGCCTGCGCAAAAAGCTGGGCTGGGCCGACCGGATTGAAACGGTGACAAAAATCGGCTATCGACTGAAAAAGGAGTGACCTATGCGCTACGCACAAAAAATGATAAGCCTGCTGGTGCTTGTGCTGGCAGCGTCCTTCGGCATTGGCGGCTGTGTGCTGCTGTACAGTGATTTCAGCGTCCAGCGCCACCGCATGGCGCAGGCCGAGAAAACCGCCCACGCCAACGCCTGCACCCTGATGCAGAGCGAGATTCTTGATTTGCAGCGCCGCGGTGCGGACACCGGCAATGACACGCTGGCCGCGCTGGCCGCCCGGCAGGACGCACAGACCGCACTCTGGCGGGGCGATACCCTGCTCTACGCCGCCCTGCCGGGGCTGGCGCAGCTGCCGATGGAAAACGGCACCACCGTCACCGTCCGCACCGAGGGGCGGGTCTACGCCCTCTATGCCAGTGATTTGCAGGGCGGCCTGCGGCTGGTCACGGCCTACGAGCTGACCGACCTCTACCGTGACCGGGACGCCGCCCTGACGCGGTTTCTGGCGCTGGAGGGCGCAGTGCTGGCGGCGGCCGCGCTGGTGATGGCGCTGCTGGCCAACCGCTTGACCCGCCCGCTGGCCGTGCTGACCGAGGCCGGGCAGCAGATTGCCGCCGGTGACTACGCCCGCCGCACGGCCCTGCACACCGGGGATGAAATCGAGACGCTGAGCCGCAGCTTTGACACAATGGCCGACGCCGTGCAGGACAAAATCGCCGAGCTGGAGGCCGATGTCCAGCGGCGGGAGGACTTTGTCGGCGCGTTCACCCATGAGCTGAAAACCCCGATGACGAGCATCATCGGCTATGCGGATGTGCTGCGCACGATGCAGACCGACCCCGAGGAGCAGCGCGAGGCCGCACAGGCCATTGTGCAGGAGGGGCGGCGGCTGGAAACCCTGAGCTACAAACTGCTGGCCCTGCTGGGCCTGAACGAGGAAAAAATCGAGCTGGGCCCGGTGCCGCTGGGTGACCTGTGGCCGCGGCTGCACGCCGCCTGCCCGGAGGTCTGCCTGCGCACCCCGCAGACCGCGCCCACCGTGTGCGGGGATGCGGATTTGCTGCTGGATTTGCTCTGCAATCTGGTGCAGAACGCCGCCCGGGCCAGCGCCCCCGGCGCGCCGGTGCTGGTGCTCTGCGGTCAGAGCGCGGACGCGGTGATTCTGACCGTGGCCGACCGCGGCTGCGGCATCCCGCCGGAGCTGATTTCCCGGGTGACAGAGCCGTTTTATATGGTGGATAAGTCCCGTGCCCGCCGTCAGGGCGGCAGCGGGCTGGGGCTGGCGCTCTGCCAGCGCATTGCGGCGGTGCACGGCAGCACCCTGCAGATTGAAAGCGAGGTCGGCAGGGGCACGCGGGTCAGCGTGACGCTGCCGCTGTGGAAGGAGGCGGACGTATGAAGCTGCAGAACCATCCGTACCTCTGCGCCGGGCTCTGCCTGTGCGTGGTGCTGGCCTGCGCCGCCACACCGGCGGTCTTTCTGGCAGCCACCGATGCCGCGTCCTTCAACACCATAGAGACAGTCCCCGACCCCTACACGGCTCCCACCCCCACGGCGGAGGACTACTACATTCTGCGCCAGCTGGCTGCCCGCGCCCAGAATGGCGTGAGCGAGCCCGTCGCCGAGCCGACCGAAATTCCGCGGCAGGGGCCGAAGCTCTATATCAGCGCGGCGAAAAATCTTTCCACGATGGACTATGCCGATGAAGCCACCCGAACCGAGGTGCTGGACGCCCTCAACCGGCTGGCGGCGTGCGGCGCGGTGCCGCAGGCCTGGGTGGACCAGCTGCCAAAGTACACGGACGATGGCGCCGAATATCGGTACAGCGGCGTCTACTACGATTTGAATATGGCCTTCTGCTCGGTGGACAGCCTTGGCTTTGTGACGGTGCGCTGGTTTGACGGCCAGGGGCAGGATTTGTACACGCGGGCCAGTGTGACGATAGACAGCCGCACCGGCACGGTGGTGGAGGTGTGGTTCTCTCTGCCCGCTGACAGCGCCCCGCCGGTGCAGCTCCCCGATGAGGACGCGCTGCGCGCCTTTGCCGCGCAGGCCGGGCTGGAGGGTCTGGGCGACTGGGCCGCCCCCGCCGACAGCAGCTATACCTGCGCCCTCTACAGCGCCAACGGCAGCGCGCTGATTGCAGCCTCCACCCACCCCTACACCGGCTATGACGCCGACCGCTGCTACTACAGCCTGACCCTGCAGGCGGAGATGTAAGCTATCCCAAAGCTATGATGGAAAGTCATCCAACATTGGATGACTACGCAGCAGGGGCGGGGCTCTGCTCACCCCGCCGAGACCTTGCGGACATATGCCGTTCCCGGTTTGTCCGTAGGGGGCGGCGTCCCCTACGCCCCGCCTGTACACAGCGTTTCATTTTATATCTAAGGAGGTATCACCCGATGAAAAAACTAGCCACTGTTCTTCTTGCCGCAGCGGCACTGTTCTCCGCGTGCGGCGCTGCCCCCGACACAGCGCCTTTGGCAACCCCCACCCCGGACCCCGCAGCGGCTGCGGAGCCAACCCCGGAGCCGCAGAATGGGGAATTTTACGCGCTGGATAGATTGAACGCCGCCTTTAACAGCGGGGACGCCTACTATGAGTTTGCCCCAAAGCTGGGCTACTGCCTGCTGCTGAAAACCGACTACGCGACTGCTGCGCAGACCGTCTGCTGTGAAATCCCCGGCTGTACCCATGACACCGAGACTTGCCCGGCGTATTTCCCGGGGAAGCATTACTATGTTCCTTTTGTGGCACAAGGGCAGCTCTATGTCCTCAACGCGTCTCTCTTTAGGGAAGATGGAGATATGGCATGGGAGGACTTCTATGCACAGCGCGTTGCGCCGCAGCTGGAAAACCCCAGCGAAACATTCGACGGTATGAGCGGGCAGGAGATAGAAAAATACTATTACGGTTTATGGCAGCAGCAAAAAACGGCTATGCGGCTGTACACCGTGAACCCGGCCGGGGAAAATACTTATCAGGATTTGCCAAAAGAGAGTCGTGAGGCGGTATTCGATTACTGCGACGGCACATCACTTTACGGCATGGTCACTTCCGGCGCACAAGGGCAGAATAAAGAAATTATCCGGGTTTCCCTTGCAGACGGCAGCATGGAAACCCTGACACTGGAATCGACCGAGGAATGGAAAGGCGTATATGACGGCGCACTGCTGACGATGCGGTATGTGACCGATGCGCCACTACCCGACGATTGGGAGCAGTATATGGCCGCCATCCAGAACACAACGGTGGAATACGACCGCTATGACCCGCGCACCGGGGAACGCCGCAAGCTGGCCGAACGCCCTTATTACGAAAAGAACATTTTCAATAACGACTTTGCCGGTACCCATAACGGCAAGCTCTATTTTTCAAGATGGGAAACAAATCCACAGGACGGAACAGAACAAAATCTCTTTGTTCAATATGACCCCGCAGACGGCAGTAAGGTGACAATCTGGGACAAGGCGCCCGCCGACAATCTGCAGTTGCCCTATAATTATACAAACGACCTGCCGCCGTGCGAGCACCGCACCGAGCGCTGGCTCTGGCTTTCCGGCAGCAGCGGTTGGTCGCAGGATGTTTTCGCCCTGCTGGATACCGAAACTTTTGCCATAACACCCGTGACGCAAAAAATACAAAACGACCCCGAAGGTTGGGATGTCTACCGCCTTGCCCAGACAAGTGATGGCCGCTGGCTGATTGTCACAGAAAATGACAGCAACGGCAGCCCCAGCGCCTACGGCCTGATTGCCCCCGAAGCCCTTGTTGCGGGCAGCACCGACTGGACGCCGGTCACCATGTGGCAGGGCTGACGCCCGCCCAAAAAGGAGGAAGCCGATATTGAAAAAGACTGCTCTTTCCCTATTGCTTGCCGCGGCGGCACTGTTCTCCGCGTGCGGCACCGCCCCCGACACAGCGCCCTTGGCAACCCCCACGCCAGACCCTGCAGCGGCTGCGGAGCCAACCCCGGAGCTGGAACCTGTCAGCTTCCCGGTCGGACATCTGAACGACCTTGGTCAGCAGCCCGATGCCTGCTGGAACACCGGCGAAGCGCTCTATGAACTGCAGGATGTCAGCGGCAACACCCCGGAAGGCCGTGTGATGAAAACCGATTACGCAACCCTTACCCAGACGGTTTACTGCTCGGTTCCGGGCTGCACGCACGATTCTGACGCCTGCCCGGCTTATCTGGCCAGTGACTTCTGCACCAGCGTCATGGTGGTGGACGGCGTTGTTTACACTTACCCCACCGAGCTGACGAGCGTGGCGCCGGACGCCATCTGCCGCATTGACCCTGCCAGCGGTAAAACAGTGGTGGCCTCCGTGCCGGATTCCATACCAGAACACTGTATGTTTTACTGGTGCGATGAATATGCCCTGTACGGCGCAAAATTCGGCTACACCCCAATCAAGCACCAGCCAAACACGCTTTACCGTTGGGACTGGAAGAACGGCACGGTGCAGACCATTCAGCTGCTGCCCGATGAGAAAATTGTTGCCCATGACGGAGCATGTTTTCTGACTTGCCACATTGCTGTGGATGAGCCGTGGCCAAACTTTGCCACCAATGAGCAGGAAGAAGCCATTCTGCAGCACGCTGTGTGGGAATACAGCTGGCTTGACCCCGCTGACGGTACGCGGGAGCTGATTTGCACACAGCCCTATGTGTACGGCAGCTTTTTCGGCTATTATGATGGAAAAATCTGCTACTACGGTAATTTCCGCAATGCCAACACACCGGAACAGCAGGTTGACGTTCTTTGCTTTGATACGGCGGACGGTCAGGAGAAGACCCTGATGGAAAACTGGCCTTGCGATACCAGCGCATTTGTGCCGCCAACCTTTTACCCGGCCTTCAGCGGGCAGAGCGCTCCGCTGGTCTGTGCCATAAAAAATATGCAGACACAGACCTATATGGTGGATGTGAACACAGGAAGCTGGAGCCCCCTGCCGATGCTGGGCGGTATAGGCGTGCAGCCGGTTGCTGTAACGGACAATGGCCGGTGGGTTGTCTCCTTTAACCCGCAGGAGCGCATAGACCCGGTCTACCATGAATACCTTCTGTATGACCCGCAGGTCTGCCTTGCAGGCGGAAGCCCCATCGCGGCATTTGCCATGTATACCGGCGAATAATTTATACGCGACTTCGCCAAAATGTCCACGCTACGGCTACAGCGGCACGCCTGTTGCAAACAAAATTTTGAAAAGTAAGCCAAAACTACTTGAAAAATTGCTTTTATGGTGCTAACATAAAACCGGTGTTTGAATTTATATAAAGGAGTGTCTTTCTATGGCAATTCAGAATGCTTATCTGCAGGGTGTATATGAGGGCCTTGCAAAGCGCAACCCCGAGCAGAAGGAGTTTCTGCAGGCGGTTGAGGAAGTCCTTGAGAGCCTGGAGCCCGTTGTTGCGGCTCATCCTGAGTATGAGAAGGCCGGTCTGATTGAGCGCCTGGTCGAGCCCGAGCGCGTCATTCTGTTCCGCGTGCCTTGGGTGGACGATGCCGGTAAGGTACAGGTCAACCGCGGCTACCGTGTGCAGTTCAACTCTGCCATCGGCCCCTACAAGGGCGGTCTGCGGTTCCACCCCTCCGTCAACCTGTCTATCCTGAAGTTCCTCGGCTTTGAGCAGTGCTTCAAGAACAGCCTGACCGGCCTGCCCATGGGCGGCGGCAAAGGCGGCGCTGACTTTGACCCCCACGGCAAGTCTGATGCCGAGGTCATGCGTTTCTGCCAGAGCTTTATGACCGAGCTGTACCGTCATATCGGCCCCGATACCGATGTGCCCGCCGGTGACATCGGCGTCGGCGGCCGCGAGGTCGGCTATCTGTTCGGCCAGTACAAGCGCCTGCAGAATGAGTACACCGGCGTGCTGACCGGCAAGGGCATCCCCTTCGGCGGCTCTCTCGCTCGTACCGAGGCTACCGGCTACGGCCTGTGCTACTTCACCAAGGAGATGCTGGCTGACGCCGGCAAGAGCTTTGAGGGCCAGCGCGTTGTGATCTCCGGCTCCGGCAATGTGGCCACCTACGCCAACCAGAAGGCCACCCAGCTGGGCGGCAAGGTCATCGCCATGTCCGACTCCAACGGCTACATCGTGGACGAGAACGGCATTGACTATAAGGTCATCAAGGAGATCAAAGAGGTCAAGCGCGCCCGCATCAAGACCTATCTGGAGTATGTCCCCACCGCCAAGTATGTCGAGGGCAGCCAGGGCATCTGGACCGTCCCCTGCGACATCGCCCTGCCCTGCGCCACCCAGAACGAGCTGCGTCTGGACGGTGCCAAGGCTCTGGTTGCCAATGGCTGCTACTGCGTAGCCGAGGGTGCCAATATGCCTTCCACCCCCGAGGCCATCGCCTATCTGCAGAGCCACGGCATCCTGTTTGCCCCCGCCAAGGCTTCCAACGCGGGCGGTGTTGCCACCTCCGGTCTGGAGATGAGCCAGAACAGCCTGCGCTTGTCCTGGACCTTCGAGGAGGTCGATGAGCGCCTGCACAACATCATGGTCAACATCTACAAGACTGCCGCCACCACCGCCGAAAAGTACGGCATGAAGGGCAACCTGGTTGCCGGTGCCAACATCGCAGGCTTCGAAAAGA
>OLJA01001829.1_pt1 | contig 10183 bp, 8 predicted proteins | sample 1601401 | NCBI WGS metagenome assembly OLJA01 (sample SAMN01915217, study PRJEB22387) | human gut metagenome | isolation source: stool | host: Homo sapiens | place: USA | reverse complement strand
TTCGTTTTATTATTTGTAATTTTTTCAAGTTTTGAAATTCACAAAAAACATCATAATCGAGTAGAGGCTACCCATTAGTTGAGTAGCACCTCACACACACCGTGCGTACGGTTCCGTACACGGCGGTTCAATCATATTGAGTGCATAGACTTGTACGCTTCGGATATGTCATAATATCCCCTGCGTGCAAGTCTTTCGTTTGTAATGGTGTGGTTTAATATTCCGCTTCCTGCAACAGATTTCCGCCCTGTGGTGAGCCTTCTTCTGTTTTGTGTCTTACACCATTTTCCATTACTCCGCTTTTGAGATATTTCTTGATTAGGTCAATCAATCTCTTGTCGTGAATATCCTGTCTTAACATATTCATCAGAAGTTCGTGGTTAAGGGTGTCAAAGTATTTCGATAAATCAAGGCATACCGCATATTGGTATTCCTTATCTGCATACTCTTTGTGTTCCACACTATCCCTTTGCAGGAAGCCATCGTTTTCGGTGTATTCTGTTTTCATCATACCAACCTCCTTTGGCTGTTTACTAAAGACTTATGATTGTTCAGCCCTTCCCAAGTTTTTTCCCTTGGTACTATGGCTTCGGCTGACTTCTTGCAGTTAGTTGTTACTACGGAAAGATTATTCCGCCTGCAAGACCTCCTCGGGTAAGCATTACCACCTTCGCCTCGTATATCTGCTACATTTACACCTTGAAATTTCGGGCAGTATTGGACTTCGTTTTGATTGGGAAACTCGTCCGTTTCAAGTATGCCTTATATGTAGTTTCTGTTCGTCAGACCGAGGTTTTGCCCATTGGGAACTTTTCATCCTTCAATCCGGCTTCCTTCAGACTCCACCTCACGATGGACGCCCTTGCCTTCGGCTAACAGTTCCTACTGCCAAGTCTGTAGTGGACTTTCACCACCAAGTAATAATGCGTGCCGAACACACAAGCAAACAGACAGGAGCACCACCTTTGATGTGTTCCTGTCTGTTTTGGGGTGTAATATGATTTGGAAAATATTTCTATTCTCAACTTATCGATTCAATGATTATCCTTGCTCCTAATTGGAATCCTTTAATAAAAGATTCACGCGCACTGATTTCGGAAATCTCACGATTGCAATCCTTGTATTTTTCAAAGGTTTCTTTCTGCACCTCAGTCAGGGTTGCCGTAAGCTTTTCTTCGTTTCTGTTGAGCAGTTTCAATAGCTCCTTGACCTCATCATCAAGTTTCGCACATTTTTCTTGAGGGAATAAGTTTCCGTAATATAAATCTTCCAGTGTATTCATTGTCGCACCGCCTTTCAGCAAGCAACAATATCACAACTGTTTTCAGAAGTCCAGCAAAAATCATAATAAATCATTTAGCAGATTCATACATTTCACTTTCTGCTGCATATTAGCACTTCCGTAAACATTCAGCGTAAAGGATACATTTTTATGTCCTAAAATTTCAGAAAGGGATTTGATATCAAACTCCGGAATTTCTATCGCCCTGACCGCAAAGGTATGACGTATTTCATGAAATTTTACCTGTTGCAGACCTTTTCGTTTCAAGAATCGAGAAAAGAATTGTCTGTAGGTTCTCGGCTCGGTAGGTTTAACCTTTCCTGTTAAAAAATAGTGATTTGGATTTTCGGTATAAAATTTTTTGATAATATTCATTAATAATGACGGAATAGGGATCACCCTTGCTGATGTTTTGGTCTTTGGTGGACCTATATTCAGATATGTAGTGCCTTTCTTTTTATCATATATTCTTTGTACTGTTTTATTAACAATTATTGTTTTGTCAAGCAAAGAAATATCTTTCATCTGGATACCGCATAATTCACCTATTCGCAACCCGGTGAACAAGGCAATTAAGATACCGGCTGTTTTACGATTCATATCCATATAAATGCATTGAATCAGTGCGAGTTCCTGTTCCTTTGACAAAGATATGACTTTCTTAACACTTGTATCTTTCGGATACTCAATCAAATCCCAATTAAGCAAAGGAATAATTCGCTCTTTATAAGCATAATTGAGAGATAACCTTAAAACAAGTATTACATCTCGTATAGATTTTACAGTCAAGCCCCCGGTATCATCAAGACGACCGTTATTGTACAAGTAAGAAATAAATTCTTGTATGTCGGTCTCAGTGAAACTGCCAATCTTCTTTCTTCCAAAGTATGGAATCAAATGGTTCTCTGAAATAAGAACAAAGTTTGCATGTGTTGACGGTGTAATCATTGGTTTCTTTTCTATTAACCAAGTATTTACAAGCGTCTTGAATTGTGTATTTTCAGTCATTTAGACCACCTCCGATAATTATTATACATGAGGTGGTTTATTTCCAATCTTATCTTCAAGTAACGGTATTGAGAAGCGTCCGAAACTCCGGTTTCCGGGCTTCGATGAGCCGTGGAAAGGAACTACTTTATCTGCGTTTTTCTCTAAAAGCACACAGAAAAATGCTGATGGACATATTACGAATGTAATTTGCAATTCCGCAAAGCTCGGTCTCATTCCGCAACGCGAGTATTTTGATAAGGATATTGCAAACAGCGATAACACAAGCGGCTATTATATCATCCGACAAAATGACTTCGTATATAATCCTCGCAAATCGTCCGATGCTCCATACGGTCCGATTAGCAGCTACAAGTATGCAGAGGATGGCATCGTTTCTCCGCTGTATCTTTGTTTTCATGCGAAAGACGAAATCAATCCGCTGTACTATGAGTGGTATTTTCGGTCATCGGCTTGGCATAGATACATTTATATGTCTGGTGATAGTGGTGCGAGACATGACAGAGTAAGCATCAAAGACGATACTTTCTTTGCTATGCCCATCAACCTTCCATCAGAGCAGGAACAGAGCAAAATTGCGTCCTTTCTCCAAAGTCTGGATGAAAGAATTGCTGCACAAGAGAAACTTGTGGCATCCCTCAAGAAGTATAAAAAAGGTGTCATGAGAGCCATTTTTAGAGATAAATCCTTTGTTTTCCCAAAGGCAACTGTTTGGAAATCAATACACTTGGGTGACGAGTGCGTGTTTTTTTCTGGAGGTACACCAAAATCAACTGACAGCAGCTATTACGGAGGATCGATTCCGTTTATCCGCTCTGGTGAAATACACGGAGAAAAAACAGAGCTTTTCTTAACCGAAGCAGGACTTCAAAATTCATCTGCAAAAATGGTGAGCAAGGGAGATTTGCTCATTGCGCTATATGGTGCGACCAGCGGCGAAGTCGATATTTCAAAAATCGACGGTGCAATCAATCAAGCGATTCTTTGCATACGCCCCTATGATATGAGCAAACAATATCTTCGGTATCTTTTAGAAGATAGCAAGGATGACATTATTAACACCTATTTACAAGGTGGGCAAGGAAACCTCTCTGCCGAGATCATCAAGAACTTGCGTGTTGATATACCCGATTCTACAGCTCAATCATCTGTTGTCGAGTTTCTTTCGATGATAGAGCGCAGAATTGGGATGTCTGTTGAAGAATACGAACAAATTCAAGCAATGAAGCGCAGCTTACTGCAACAGCTATTCATATAAAGAGTTTCTGTATTATACCTCTGCGTAAGTCTTGAAGCACATTGAGTTCCTGCTGTGTCTGCTCAATCCTTTTGTCCATTCCAGCCAAATAGTTGCTTATTTTATGTTGGACATTGAGGTTGGGGACTTTAATCAGTAGTTTCTCAAATTCCGATTTACTCAGAATTGGAAGAGTCTGCATTGAAACCTTGCTTCTGTATTTTGGAAAGAAGTTCTCGAAAGCATAGTAAATGAACTCATGGTCGAAATCTTCTGAAACAATCAGGGCGTTAATTTGTTGGTTTGTAATCATATCGGTTGTTGCAATACCAAGTTTACCAATAAGACCGATGCAAGTCACAATGACAGAACTTGGAGGTATCGGTCTACCCAAAGCAAACCCTTTCGGTGATACTCTTTTTTCGGTAGATGATATATACTTCTGTTCGCCAATATCTCCCGGCGAACAAAACATGAGATCACCATCGTAATTACTTCTATCATTGGTTGGAGGCGTATTTCCAGTTATCACTTTACCTATTTGAGATATTGTGTACTGCCTCCATTGCCGAGTGGTGTCATCGGAGAAAAAGTGCATTAACAGTCCTCTTTTATACTTCTTGAGGGATGAAATTAACTGTTCCTGTATTACTATTCTTTCATCAATTCTTTTTATAAAATCAGATACTTGTTTTTGCTCTGCATATGGGGGTAAAGACAGATTTATACTCATGTAATCCTTAAAAGATATATTTAGCAGTCCATCCATACGAGCACTTGACGAAACGAGGCGTTTGAGTTGTCTATCTATTTTTGGGTTATTGAGCAAAAAGGCTACGTAAGGAGTATATTCATTTTTATCTACCTTAAAGCAGTGATAGACATATGGAATTAGTGCTTCATCTTCAAGCAGTTCATAACAGCAACCGAACTGTTTTGCTTTTGACGCACCATGATTATAAGCTAGTTCTCCCTTCTTAAGCAGGATGTATTTTTTGAGGCTTTGACCAGCGTTATATCTTGAATACTTATCGGATTGCATAATAAAGCCATTGCCAGCACTCAACATCATAATTGGTGCAGCAGATTTTGGATCGGTGCGGTTAATGAGAACGGCTATTTCACCAAGACGCGCTGATCTGTAAGGCTCTTTAAATTCCGGAAAGCGCAGTTTCGGGAACTTTTCAATACCGTTACTTGAGGATAATTTTGCCATAATTATTTGCCCTCCTCGCCAAACGGAAAATCAAGTCCCAGTTCGTCAAAATATGGTTTTAATTGTGCGTCAATATCTTTGATTTCAGCCTGTAGTTTGCGAATTTCCGCTGCAACTTCATTCAAATCAATTTCCGGTTCCGGCTCGAATGTATCAACATAACGGGGAATGTTCATATTGTAGCCGTTTTCTTCAATTTCTTCCATTAATGCAACATGACAGAACTTATCAATATCCTTACGCTCCTTATAAGCATTTACTATTTTTTCGATATGCTTATCTTCAAGCGTATTTTGGTTCTTTCCCGATGTAAATTCTTTTGAAGCATCAATAAAAAGAATATTTCCTGAATTTCCGTTTCTCTTGGATTTTAATACCAGAAGACAAACCGGAATTGATGTGCCGTGGAAAAGGTTTGCAGGTAAACCAATTACTGCATCCAGTTTATTCAAGTCTTTTACAATATACTTTCGTATTACCTCTTCAGCTCCGCCTCTGAATAATACGCCGTGCGGTAGGAGCACTGCAATACGACCGTCATCGGGATCCATATGGTAAATCATATGCTCTAAAAATGCAAAATCCGCATGGCTTTTAGGCGCAAGCTTCCCTGCGCCGGAATAACGAGGATCTTCCTCAAAAGACTTGTCCGCCGACCATTTAAGCGAATATGGCGGATTGCAAACCTGAACCGTCATCTTCACATCGCCATAGCAGTCATTTTTCAAAGTATCTCCCTTATAGATATCAAACCGCTGATATTCTATGTCGTGCATCAGCATATTCATACGAGCAAGGTTGTATGTACTGGCATTATTTTCCTGTCCGTAAAAATGTCCTACTTTGCCGCTGCTCAGGTGCTTCTTAACTTCCAACAGCATAGAAGCTGAACCACAGGTACAATCTCCTACCGTTTTTGCTTCATCCAGTCCGATTGTCGCAAGAATTGCACAGAGTTTGCTCGGACCCGTGGGTGTAAAAAATTCTCCGCCTTTTTTTCCGGCATCTGAAGCAAATAAACCAATCAAAATCATATACGCTGTGCCAAGAACATCAAACTGTGATTCATTTAACATAAAATCAATGTCAGCAATACGTGACATAACCTTTGAAATAAGTTCTGTACGCTCGGATACAGCATCTCCCAAATCCGGGTCTTGCAGTTTCATATCATTAAAAAGCCCTGTAAAATCCGGTTCAGATTCTTGACCCATGGTAGAACCGGTCAATTCGCTGATTGCTTTTTCAAAATCTTCAACCGAAAAAGAACGCTTGTTAATCTTGTCTATCAGATTCCTGTAAAGGTACTGTGGTTTCATAATATAACCAAGACTATTCACTGACCATTTCTCTACTGTTGGTCGAAATTTCTCATCCGCATAAGCTTCCTCATATGTGATTCCATCGTTCTTAAGTAAATCATTCATATATGACTCTGTTCGCTCTGACAAATATCTATAGAAAATAATACCCAAAATATAATTTTTAAACTTACTGGAATCCATATTTCCGCGAAGATCATTAGCAATTGCCCATAATTTATTTGAAAGCTCATTTGCCTGACTCTGATATGTATTTTTCTCCGTCATAATTATTCTCCCTCTGCCTTGTATTTTCTATAGGTTTCAACAATAAATTCCTTTAAATCTTCAATTAATAAAGTCAATTTGAGTAGTCCAAGATTCAAACAACTCACCTTATTACGAATTTCCTCATCCGTAATATAACCATTGAAGCTGTATTCAGAAAAAAGATCAAACACGATTCCCTCATCCAGATTATTTGTATAAGCAAATTCTTCTATCTCTGAATTCAATGAATCTCTCTCGTATTGCTCGTATTCTTTCTGAATATCGGCATCAGGAGACAAATCGAAAAATCTCGTTTGAATGAACGCTATCATCAAATCTTTTTTGAAACGCATAGATTCATTATCGGATCTTTCAATTTCCCTTAAAATCAAATCTACATCTCGCCGTTTTTCCTCGGGAGTGCTATCCTTATGCACATTTTTTAAAAGGTTCAATATATAGACAACATTAATTCTGTCAGTTCTGACAAGTTCGATATCAAAATCAACATCTACAGGAACAGGTATTTTTCCATTTGGGGTTCTGTGTTTGGTCTGGTCATAAAAGTACAGATACCAGCTTTTGAATTCTTCGTATTCATCTTCATCCAACGCAACCGCAAGATCGTTCCAATCAAATTTTGAAAACGTCTTTAATGTAGCCAGTGTCTGCGACAAACGTCGGAATGCCAAAATAAACATTCGAATTGTGTCTTCACTTTTCAGATTTCCGGCTTCTTCCGGTGTTCTCGCAACTTTGCGCAATATTGGCACCTGATTCAGCCACTGATTCACATAGTATTCATAATTCTGAAGCAGGTATTCATTCGGATCACCATCACCCGAGAACAGACGGAGAGCATCATCCTGTGCTTTCTTGATATTTCTGTATGTTACAATCTGACCGAACTGTTTTGTTACCTTATCAACACGGTTTGTACGGCTGTAAGCCTGAACCAAAGTATGCCACACCAAATTTTTATCCAGATACAATGTATTACAAGGTTTTGCATCAAAACCTGTAAGGAACATATTTACAACAAGAAGAATATCAATCTGCGGCAAATCCTTCTGTTTCATACGTTTGGAAATATCTTTACGATATGCATCGAATGTATCAGTTGTAAATGCTGTATCAAACATTTTGTTATAGTCCGACATAATGCGGTCTAGCAGTTCCCGTGAATGCTCATCTCCCCCTTCATCCATATCTTCATTTGCACCATAACTGAATATTGCAGCAATACGAAGTCGTTGATTTTCAGGACGTTCTTCGTTAATCTTTTTAAAATAATCATAGTATTTTCCCAGAGTCGGTATTTTATCGACTGCAAATAGTGCCGTATAAATATCCTTGCCCTGCGGATGAACATGCTGCTCATGATGCTCCATAATATGCCGAGCTATTTTTTCAATTCTCTCTTCATCATGGTAAAGCTCATTTATGTCAATATTATGCTGACGGCAATACTCAGGATTATCAATATATTCCGGATTAATACCCTTATGCGAAATCTTATTTGCCCATATGGTTCTTTGATATTCAACAGAAAAACGAAGAACATTTCCGTCAGCTATAGCGTCTTTTATCATATACTTATGTAAACAAGCATCCATCTTCCCTGCATTGAAAATATCCGCTGTTGTACGACCGTCAGCACCTTTATTTGCCTCAAAAATAGGTGTGCCGGTGAATCCGATATAATTTGCATTGGTAAAATGTTTTTTGATATCGGCGTGCATCTTTCCAAACTGACTTCTATGACATTCATCTATTATGAAAACGACCTTTTGTGTCCGGTAAGAATCCATAAGTGCTGAATATTTAGAATTACGCACAGCAATAGCGAGCTTCTGAATTGTGGTAACAATCAGCTTTCTATCTTTTTCTTTGAGTTGTTTAATAAGGACCGATGTTTTATCTGTTCTGTCAACACAATCTTTTTCAAAGCTGTTATATTCGTCAATGGTCTGGTCATCCAAATCCTTTCTATCAATCAGAAAGATTACTTTTTCTACCCTGTTTTCATTCCGAAGTAACTGGGCAAGTTTAAAGCTTGTCAGCGTCTTACCCGAACCTGTACAGGCAAATACATATCCGTCTCGGTTTGCTTCCAACACTCTTTTCATTGCCGCTTTTACAGCATATATCTGATATGGCCGCATAACCATAAGAACCGGCTCGGTTATTTTTACAACCATATATTTCAAGAGCATATCAATAACGGCAACCTTTCTAAAAAAGTCACCTGTAAATTCAAAGAGCTTATTGATTCGTTCGTTATATTCATCTGTCCAGAAGAAAACCAAGCTTTTCAGGATTGGATTATATTCTCCGCCTGCCATTTCGTTTTCATTTGAAAAATATTTTGTCTGAACACTGTTAGAAACCACGAAAAGCTGTAAATACCTAAAAATACCCTTAAATGAAAACTTACGATATCGGTTTATTTGGTTAATGGCTTCATTTATTTCAACACCCGGTCGTTTCAGTTCTATCTGAATTAGCGGCAATCCATTAATGATGACTGTCACATCATAGCGATTTTTATATACCACATCATCCTTATGAGCCGGATCCATTGTCACTTGATGTGTAACTTGAAAAATATTTCGTGTAGAATCATCGCTCAAAAAATCAATGTACACTGTTTCGTTATTATCCAGTAAAAGAACATACTGATCTCGCAGAATCTTTGCCGATTCATATACAGTATGATTATCTATATATGTAAGTAATCTGGAAAACTCAGAATCTGTCAGATACGCTTCTCCCTTTTTCTCAATCAGTTTCTCTTTATTAAACAGTGCTATCTGTTCACGAAAGTTTTCAAGAACTTCATCATAGTTTTTCAATTCAATGTATTCATATCCTATTTCACAAAGGCGTTCAATAAACAATTTCTCAACTTCATATTCCGTTTTCACCTTTGGCATTATTATTCCCTCCTTAAGTGAATTTTTCATTACCATAACTTGATGTCAGCATCCTATATGTTATTAATTGAGGATACATTTTGTCGCAGTCAGATTTCTGCTAGATAAATTTTATAATTTCATTGAGTCGATTTGATATCTCAGAAAATTCTGTATTTAAATCAAGAGTTTTTACACTAAAATTATTTCTGCCTATTTTAAAGGGCTTTTCATCAGGCAGGACAGTTTCATCTGTTTTTGCATAAAGCAATATTACGGAAACATTTCCCGTATTATTCTTATCATAATTTTTCACATAGGTAAAAATCTGATACATATTATTTGAATTATATGATTTTGTATCATAATTTGTCTGCATAATATGAGAATAATATTTTGTGTCAATAATTAAAGTTTTATCGTTTGCTTTGTTTATCAGCATAATATCAGACTGCATTTGAGGCAAAAACGGAATTCCCAAATCGTCTTCAATATTCCAATGAATTTGTTTTGACGATACATAAAAAGTATCTCTAAAATGCTGTCTGTAATATTCAAGAACAAATTTCTCATACAATCTTGACATTAAGTCTTCTTTAAAAGACATCATTCTATATTCGCCGGATTCTGTAGTCATCAGTTGGGAATTCATAACAAAATAGCAAATATACATCAGCATTTCATAACTTTGATTATTACTCCTGAAACATAAAGTATTCCAATTAACAAATTTCAAAGGAATCATATCAACATTGTCAAAAAACAATAACAACTTTTTTAGCTCTCTCTTATGTTCAGGCTTAACAGTATTGTGTGCAACAAGTATATTCATTGTGGTCTTAAGAATCTGATTTAAAATATTATTTTTCTAAAGTTGGTAATTTCATATTAATCGAATCAAAAATATAAATTATCTTATTAATCAGAATTTTTCTATCATCGACATAGGCACGG
>OLJA01001813.1_pt1 | contig 10272 bp, 9 predicted proteins | sample 1601401 | NCBI WGS metagenome assembly OLJA01 (sample SAMN01915217, study PRJEB22387) | human gut metagenome | isolation source: stool | host: Homo sapiens | place: USA | reverse complement strand
ATGAGCCAGCTCGTCTGTCCCTGTGGCAGTGTCGGCTGTTCAAACAGGAACGATGCAATCATTCCGAGCGCACCAATCGTTCCGACCTGTACCATTCCGATCAGCAGTGAATCATCATTGTGCGATAATCTGTCTGTGATAATGATTGCAACCGCATATAAGATACCGGATAAAATACCGATCAGTTCTCCTGTTCCCAGTGCGATCCTGCCACCTTCCAGCGTCAGGAATCCAATTCCGGTCATAGAAATCAGAACACCTGCCACACTATATTTTGCAGGCAGTCTGCGCAAAAGCACCGCTTCAAAGATCGGTACAAATACGATCGCCATATTTTCCAAAAAAGATGATGTAGATGAGGCTGTCAGCCGGAGCGTAAAAAGCTCTGCCGTCATAACGCAGAAAAAGGCCAGTCCGACCAGCAATCCCTTTAGCAGGGTCTGTTTTTTGATCTTCACAAGCCTTTTCCCAAATGGGATACAGAGAAGCAGAAATGCCAGCAAAAATCTGACTCCCAGCAGATTAAACGGATCCATCGCGTTCATTGTGACCTTCGACATCACAAAGGAGGTACTTCTGGCAACCAGTACAAAAATTAGTAAAATCTCGGCTCCCCGTTCTGTTTGTATGCTGTCTTTTATATTCATTTGTATATCTCCCTGCTTTTTTCAGACAGTATAGCACCTGGTATATACAACGGTTCAGCCGCGCTTTATTCATATGCCCTGTGATACTGCCCATTTTATGCCTGCGAAAGAGAAGCCACTGTAATCGTATACTTACTTTCGCCGTCCGCAAGTATCTTACCATTCTCATCAAATATTGTCACGGATTTTCCATTTGCATCCGTGATCGTGAAGCAGCGATTTTGTGTTACGCCCCGATCAGGCTCTCATGAAGGAACGACAGCATTTTCTGATAGCTTTCTTCTCTTGCCTCCATGCACTCTTTCGGGTATTTCTTTTCCATTGTGAGAAATTTTCCAAGCATACGCATCAGTTTATCCACATCCCCCATGGCTTTCAGTGCTTCATTTGGCATGCCCAGCAGATGGCTTCCTTTTTCATAGATCACACACTCATAACGATGTGGATATTGTTTTTCCCGCAGAACCTGTATTATACGTTTCACCGCCTGATCGGACGGCCATGTATCGTCATAGCCCGGTGCCAGAAACAGCCAGTCGCAGTTTCCGTTTTCCACCTTGATCCTGCTTGCATCTGTCCTGTCTTTGAAACATTCATTATAATAGAAGCGGTTCATTGCCCTGGAACCGTAACACGGATCCTTTTTCCACTTTTTCAGTGTTGCAGGCAGGTGCGAAAGTGCCTCCGCAGGCTCATACGGTATATTTTCCCCATGCAGAGTAAAATATGATCTATGCTGTCTGATGACCATATTTTTGCAGCCTTCCACCACAAAATCAAAGCCCGAAACAACGATCGCACAACTGACTTGTGGAAAATAAGCACCGCAAAGTGCCGTGTAAGCAGCACCAAGTGAAAGTCCGATCATACCGATCTTGGTTACCTTCACCGGACATTTTCCCTTTAACCAGTCGATCGCACGCTCCACATAATCGAGCGGGATCGCTACGGTCTGTTTGGAAAGCGGCTTCCAAAGATAGTAGCCCACTGCTAACACACTGTAGCCCTCTCTTGCCAGTATTGCAGCTCTTGCCTCTACCACATTCCGTGGTTCTCCACTGCCTCCCACAAAAATGACCGCTTTATCCACATAACGGTCTCCCTGATAAAAGCTGCCAAGAAACCCTTCCTTTTCCAGGCTGCAGACCAGATCCGGTTTTCTTTCCTGTCCGTTTTGCATAAAAAAACTCCCTTCTGTATTACATGTTAGTCATTTCTAACCTAAATTGTAACACAGAAGAGATCGTTTTACTATCCTACTACTGCGGGAATCTTCAAACCTTCCCTTACAAGCTCTTCGTTTTCAATCGCAAACTTGTCAAATGTGATATGCTCAATTGCTTCCTCCGCAATTGCTGTTCTCTTTGCATTTTTTGACTGTCCAATGGAAGCAAGCAGTGCTGTGATCGTTGTACCGATATTATCACCAAGCAGGACCGGGATTGCTCCTGCAAGTCCGATCACACTGACTGTACTGTCTGCAGTACGGCTGTTACCAGTGCTCCCGCAAGAGCACCCATGATCGGATTCTTTGTCAGAAATCCCAGCACCTTTTTCATCTTTTCACCGGCTGCTTTCTGCAGAGCAACACTCATACTGTTCATACCATATAAGAATAGCGCAAGACCGCCCACCAGACCAAATATTACCTGTACTTTTTCATTCATAATTTTTCTCCTTTGTCTGATACACTTTTTTCAGTGTATCAGCCGGGAGAAAAGTGCAATATCGCTTTTCCGTAAAATGAAAGTAAATTTTATGTCAAGTGTGCAGCAGCTTTGCCAGATCTTCTTCCGGCGTGGAAATCTTGCCGATATTATAGTTCTTTACTAAAATATCCAACACATCCCCGGATAAAAATGCAGGCAGTGTAGGTCCCAGCAGAATATCATGGATGCCCAGATGCAGCAGCGTCAAAAGAATGCAGACTGCCTTCTGCTCATACCAGGAAAGCACCATGGAAAGCGGCAGTTCATTGACACTGCAGCCAAATGCCTCTGCCAGCGCAAGTGCGATCCTGATCGCACCATAGGCATCATTGCACTGCCCGACATCCATAATACGCGGAAGCCCTGCTATCGTCCCAAGATCCAGGTCATTGAAACGGAACTTTCCACATGCCAGTGTCAGTACGATCGTATCCGGCGGTGTCTGTTTAACAAATTCCGTATAGTAGTTTCTGCCCGGCTTTGCACCGTCACAGCCGCCCACCAGAAAGAAATGGCGGATCTTTCCTGCTTTGACCGCTTCCACCACTTCCGCCGCATGAGAGAGCACTGCATGATGTCCAAAGCCTGTCATTACTTTTTCCCCACCGTTGATGCCATGAAGCTGTTTGTCCTCTTGATAGCCGCCCAGCGCAAGCGCCTTTTCAATGACCGGTGTAAAATCCTTATCCTCTCCGATATGCACCATCTCAGGATAGGAAACAACCTCTGTTGTAAAAATCCTGTCTGCATAGCTTTCCTTTGGCGGCATCAGACAGTTAGTCGTAAACAACACCGGTGCGGGAATATTTTCAAATTCCTTCTGCTGATTCTGCCATGCAGTTCCGAAATTTCCTTTTAACTGCGGATGCTTTTTCAGCTCCGGATAACCATGGGCAGGCAGCATTTCGCCATGTGTGTAGATATTTACGCCTTTCCCGTCTGTCTGCTCAAGTAAAAGCTTTAAATCCAGCAGATCATGACCGGATATGACGATAAACGGTCCCTTTTCGATCTTCAGCGGTACTTCCGTCGGCTCCGGATTTCCATAGCTTTCCGTGTTAGCACGATCTAACAGTTCCAGACAGAGCAGATTCTTTTCTCCCACTTCATCTACAAGTGGCAGAAGTTCTTCTACCGTAAGCTTCTCGCCAAGCAGAAACAGTGCCTTCATGAAAAAGAAGTTTACCTCTTCATCCCGGAATCCCAATACCATGGCATGATAAGCATAAGCTGCCATACCACGCAGTCCGAATAATACAAGGGACTTTAAGGATCTGATGTTTTCCTCTGCTTTCCAGATGCTGTCAAGCTGCAGATCCTCTGTCATTCCGCATGGATTGGCGCAGCTCCTGCAGCCGGGCTTTAAGCTGTCCTTTTCCTGCTGCACCGCTGCGATCATTTCTTTGATAGATGCTTCATTAAAATTGACATTTGTCAGTGTGGCAAATAAAGAACGGATCACAAGATCACTTGTCCTCGGCTCTACTTTCCCGGCTCCGTTTAAAGAACGGGCAAGTCCGATCAATGCACCGGTCAGTTCATCCTGCAGATTTGCCACCTCCGCGGTTTTACCGCAAACGCCTACCTTTCCGCTGCAGCCATCGCAGCCTGCAGTCTGTTCACATTGGAAACAAAACATATTCTGTATTTCTTTTCCCATCGGACAATCTCTCCTTTTCTACGAATTTCTTATGTATTTAGTATTCTTCCGAATTGCATTTCTATGTATTTCTTCAAAAAAAACGATTCGGAATATATGCCATTTATCTTTCTCTGCACGTATTCCGAATCGCCATTTACCTGCATTTATAAAGCGCCGTCAGCTCCATAAGAAAAGCTGACCGGCTCAGCCTCATGATAGATTTCCATTGCCTGGTCATAATCTGCTTCTGTACTACTTTTTTCCTTACCCGGTAAAGTACGGATATAAGAAGCATTTCCCTCTGCATCGTAGCTTACCTCATCCTTCTGCTCACAGATGAGCTGATAGGTCGTTTCATCGATCACATATTTACTTACGCTGTGATTTCCCGCCGTATAGATACAGCCCTGCCCATAGCTGACAGGGTATGCGGTTCCTTCACTTTCCACACTGCCCAGATCCTTTACACTGCCATCTATGCTATAATACACCTGACAGTACAGCGCAGCTTCTATACCCGTATCGTAAGTATAGCTCTGCTCTGTCACAAAAAGCACATCATGCTCCAGCCCGATATCAACAAGTGCAAACTGCGTCTGATCATCCAGCGCAGCTATGGTGTTGCCGTACAACAACTCATTTTCCGCACTCTTTGTCACATCTTCTATCTCAATCGTTCCCGTATCATAGCTCTGCAGCTTCCATGTCTTTATCTGTATGCTGCTTTTTACCGGATCATTTGCCGGTGCCGGAAATGTAAAGGTTCCGCTATATCCGTCGGCTGCTTTTTCCATGGTCGGCTCTGAGTCGGATGTACCGGTATAAGCCCATGGTGTATAGAAATAATTCCAGTTATCCTCGCCGTTTAACTTGTCATTCAAAAGAATCCCATAGCTTCCATATTCGCCGCAAAGAAAACCATACGCTGCATACTGACCGGTCGGATCTTCTGCCATTTTGATCAGTACATTGGCATCTTCCTTAAACTCTGCCGTATTGACCCATGGATAAGCCTTGGAAAGATCACCGTCAAGTTCTGCCAGAATACTGTCCATCATGTCCTGCACCTGCTTTTCCATTTCTTGACGTACACTCTCTGCAGCAGCTTCTGCCGCTTTCTCTGTTTCCTTCTGTTTCTGTGCTGCTGCCTGTTTGGCATTCTCTGCCGACGCTGCATCCTGCTGCGTCTGTTCTGCCATCTGTCTGGCAGCTTCTGTCTCCTGCTTTGCTGCTTCTGCCTGTGCACTTCGAGAGCTGTCAGTTACCTGCTGCTCACTCTGTGAAGCACTTGTGTCATCCTCTGTTTTCTGACCGGTCAGACAGAATACTGCTGCCAGTATCACAGCCAGTATCGCCAGAAAACTGCCCCACACCTTCGGCTTTTTAAAGTCCAGAATATTTTTAATACGCCCTGATGTGTCAGATTCTCCAAATGCAAGCGGGGAGAAGGTAACCTGCTTCCTACCTGTTGCAAAAGTAAGCAAAGAGTTACTGTATGCTTTCCTGATCTTTGTCCCAAGCTGCAGAAGCACAGCTTCATCACAGCTCATTTCCATATCCCTGATCATCAAAAAATAGGCAAGCCAGACAAATGGATTGATCCAGTAAAACGTCAATAGCACAAATGCAAGCAGCCGCACGATTGGATCGCCCCTTTTGATGTGATATGTTTCATGTGCCAGAATATATGGCTTTTCTTCCGCCGATAAATGAAACGGAATGTAAATACGTGGTCTGACGATTCCAAGCACAAACGGGGTTGTCAGATGATCACATTCCCAGATATTGCCTTCCATATGTACTGCCTGCACAGTCATTCTCCTGCATTTAAAATAAGATAAAATACCATACAGCAGCAGTACGATCATGCCAGCGATCCAGATAAGCATACAGATCTGCAAAATCTGATTCACTCCGCTGCCCAGTCCGGATCCTGCCTGTGACAGTCCCTGTGTTGCTCCGGTCACTGTCTGTCCTGTAATAAACTGCTCTGCTGGCTGCAGATTCTGCGTGCCCGCCTGCAGATCTGTTAGCCTTTGCATATTGGTTACCTTCGGCGAATCCGTTAGAAACTGGATACCACTGATCCGCTGCATCAGGAAATGCCAGATACTGAGTAAACTGAACCGTGCAGGAAGCTGTATCCGGAACAGCATCCGGATCCCAACCACAGACCAGAGCAGATAATTGTACTTTTTAGGCTGTCTGCGCAAAATAAGACGCACCAGCAAAACGGCAAGGATCACAAGTGTCAAAATTCCGTTTCTCTGTAAAAATGTCATAAAGAATTCCATCTGCTATTCCCCCTTATGTGCCTCGATCATCTGTTTCAGTGCTTCCGCTTCCTCACCGGATATCTTTCTGCCACCCAGAAATGCTGCAATAAAACCGGGCAGTGATCCATCAAAGGTTCTCTCCACAAACTCCTCTGATTCCTTTGCCTGTATCTGTTCTTTGGATACCCGTGATGATACGATCGTGTCTTTATTTTCCAGATATCCTTTTTCACACAGCTTTCTGAGAACAGTATAAGTCGTTGATTTTTTCCAGCCCAGTTTTTCCTGACATAGGCTAACCAGTTGCCCGGAACTTATCGGCTCCGCCTCCCAGATCACACACATAAAACGATATTCGCTGTCACATAATTTTGCATATTCCATTTGACATTCTCCTCTTCTGTGTTCTTTGGTTTATAGTTGTAAACCTACCATGGTTTTAGTTTATAACCATAAACCAAAACTGTCAATATGCAATTCTAAAATAATCTAAATATGCTTTATACCTGTCCTGCGCTGTCAGACAAGTATCCGTCAGATATCCCTTCTCATTGTTCCATTCCTTCAATCCACGATAATAGAACAGCTTCAGATCATCCTCAATAATAAACGGAACAATATGATATTTCAGACATTCCTTAAACAGGATAAGTCGCCCTACACGCCCATTTCCATCCTGAAACGGATGAATCCGTTCAAATTTTACATGGAAATCCAGAATATCTTCCAATGACTTTTCTTCCTTACTGTTATACGCTGCCAGCAGCTTCTTCATCTCACCGGCAACTTCTTCCGGAAGTGCAGTTTCCATACCCCCAACTTCATTCGGCAGTTTTTTATAGTTACCGACAGCAAACCATTCTTTTCTGGAATCACTGGTGCCGTTCTTCAAGATCAGATGCAGTTCTTTGATAAACTTTTCTGTAAGAGTTGTTTTTGCACAGTCAATGATGCTGTCAATACAGCGGAAATGATTTGCCGTTTCGATCACATCATCTACGTTGAGCACTTCTTTTTCGATTCCGATCGTGTTTGTCTCAAAAATATACCGGGTCTGATCGTGTGTCAGGCGACTGCCTTCCATGTGGTTTGAATTATAGGTCAGTTCGATCTGTGTCTTATGATAAATACCACCGGCATATCTGTTTGCCTTTTCATCCTGCAAAACATCCAGCAAAGTTACCGGCTGCTCCTTTTTATTGGAACGCTCGGGCTTTTCTGCGTTTTCCGGAATATACCATGTTTTCCCTTTCAAAAATGCTTCCGGTACACGTCCCTGCGCACAATAATTTCTCACACTGCGTTCCGATACATTCCACTTTTTTGCCACCTCTGCCACGGAAAGATACTGCATATATGTCCTCCTTTTTAAAGTTTTAATCCACGTTTGTTTTCATTAGTATACCACATTATCGGCAATAAATGTACTTCTATATATTATTTCTTTCATTTTTCTTGCCGATACAAGCTATTGCCAGATCTACAACCCAATCAAAAAGAATGTAATATTCCTAGTACATTCTCACGCTGAATGCGGTCGCTTGCATTATATATACTATCACAGAGAAATCCCGGATGAAGCAGCCACAGGCTGTTACATCCGGGATTCTTATTCTGGTTTTCTTTTTATTCACATGCATTCATATGCATGTTATACCTTACAAAACGTAATAAAGGCTTTTCCATACAGTATCTTCATATACTGCGCCAGTCTTTCATATAAGGGCTCTGCTTTTTCGCCAAAGGCTTCCTGCACCAGTTCACCGATCTGCAAGATGCTTTTCTCTCCGTCAATCTGCTGCCAGATAAAGCTGCCCAGCTCTTCCAGCGTGATATGGCTGACCTTTGGTCTGCCAAAACAGATCTGCGCAATGCGATTCGCCAGACCTTTGTTTTCCTTATCAATGATGACATGGTCTTGTTCCGGCTTCCAGCTTATTCCCTCTTTGATCTTCGGTATATATTCCAAAAAATTATCTTGTTTTTTCATAGTTACTCTTTGTCAACCTTTTTATTCCAGATCGTAAATTTCAGGATCGATAAAATGACAAGGGCAAGTACAACAAGTGCTCCAATCTGTCCAAGATTTACACTGCCTGACAGATCAATATACTCTGCAAGTGATCTTCCGTTTACTTTTACGACTGCAAATACAGCAAGTAAAATACCAATCAGACCTTCACCTGCGATCATACCGGAACAGCAGAGCACACCGTTTGAGATCGCGCTTTCCTTCTGCTCCCCACTCTTATATTTTTTCTTTTCCAGTGCCCAGCGTAAAACACCACCGATCATGATGCAGGAGCTGAGCTCGATCGGCAGATACAGACCAATGGCAAACGGCAGTACCGGAATGCCAAGAAGCTCTACCACAAGTGCAATAAATACACCGATAAAAACAAGTGTCCATGGCAGATTGCCACCCATAACACCTTCTACGATCATCTTCATGAGTGTTGCCTGCGGTGCGGAAAGCTCCGGAGTACCAAAGCCCCAGGCTGCATTTAACAGATATAATACAAAGCCGATCGTTACGGCAGATACAACCGTTCCGATCATTTCACCGTACTGCTGTTTCACCGGTGTTGCACCTAAAATGTAACCGGTCTTTAAATCCTGCGACATATCACCTGCCATTGCAGCTACGATACAGATTACAGAACCAATCGCGATCGCTGCTGTCATACCGGACATACCTGTATGACCGGTTGCTTTCAGCAGAACCGTTGTCGCGAGAAGCGTTGCGATCGCCATACCGGATACCGGGTTATTGGAGCTTCCGACCAATCCTACCATGCGGGAAGAAACAGTTGCAAAGAAGAAACCGAAAATAACGATCACGATCGCACCGATCACGTCGATCGGAATGATCGGTGTCACGGCAATAGCAACAATGAGGATTGCCAGCATAATGAGTACAACCGACATCTTCAGGTCTTTTTCCGTACGCAGTTCATTTGCCTGTTTCCCGGAACCCTTCAATCCTTTCATTGCATCTGCGAATGTTCTGACGATCAGCGGCAGAGACTTGATCAGACTCACAATACCGCCTGTTGCCACAGCACCTGCACCGATATAACGAATATAGCTGCTCCAGATACCGGATGCGCCGGCCTGCTCCCAAAGCTCATGCACAGAAACGCTTGCAGGGAATAACGTTGTATCCGCACCAAATAAATAGATCATCGGAATGAGTACGAGCCAGCCTAAAATACCGCCCGCAAACATATAAGAAGCAATCTTAAAGCCGCAGATATATCCCACGCTGACAAGTGCCGGATAAACCTGTGCACTGATCTCTCCGTGAATTTTCTGTACCGTTACCGTAACGGCAGAAGATACGACCTTCAGTCCATCTACAATAAACTTAAAAAGTGCTGCGATTCCCATGCCAAGGAATACGACCGATGCATTTGCACCACCCTTTTCTCCTGCCAGCAGTACTTCCGCACAGGCAGTTCCTTCCGGATAAGGCAGTGTTCCGTGCTCTTTTACGATCAGTGCCTTCCTGAGCGGTACCATAAAGCAGATACCGAGCAGTCCGCCGATCAGGGCGATAAGGGCAATTTCCATAATGCCCGGCATTTTGGTGCCTTCCTCCTGTGCCCATAAAAAAAGCGCCGGCATTGTAAAGATTGCACCGGCCGCAAGTGATTCACCTGCCGAACCGATTGTCTGTACCATGTTGCTTTCCAGAATTGTGTCCTTTTTCCTGCACAGGCGGTAAACACCCATACCAAGAACAGCCGCTGGGATCGATGCAGACACGGTCATACCGACACGCAGTCCCAGATATGCATTGGCAGCGCCGAAAACGATCGCAAGAATGATACCGACAATGATAGAGAGCGGTGTCATTTCATGCAGCGTCCGATCTGCGCTGATGTAAGGTTTAAAAGTTTCTTTTTCGTTCATTAGTCATTTTTCCTCCTGATTTTGTTCCTCTCAACTCAAAAATCCTGCCGGTCTCGCCGGCAGTCGTGCTTCGCACTCTGCGA
>OLJA01001788.1_pt1 | contig 10408 bp, 6 predicted proteins | sample 1601401 | NCBI WGS metagenome assembly OLJA01 (sample SAMN01915217, study PRJEB22387) | human gut metagenome | isolation source: stool | host: Homo sapiens | place: USA | reverse complement strand
ATGAAGAACATTATGATGATGTATCAGGATACAGTAATCCAGGAGAAAGTGAGCATGATCATTTCACAATTGGGCATACATCAACTTCTATAAGTCTTGCACTTGGACTTGCCAAAGCAAGAGACCTAAAAGAAGAAAATGGAAATGTGATCGCAGTGATCGGAGATGGATCTTTAAGTGGAGGGGAAGCATTAGAAGGTCTTGATTATGCCGCAGAATTAGGTGGAAATCTGATCATTGTAGTTAATGATAACGATATGTCGATCGCAGAAAACCACGGTGGATTATATGATAACTTAAAAGAACTTCGTGATACAAATGGAGAGGCGGAATGTAATCTGTTTAAGGCGCTGGGATTAGATTACATTTATGTCAAAGAAGGAAATAAAGTTGCTGACTTGATCGAAGCATTTAAACGTGTTAAGGATACAAAAAAAGCAGTTGTTGTTCATATTAATACGCAAAAAGGAAAAGGATATAAACTAGCTGAGGAACATAAAGAAGACTGGCATTATTGTGCGCCATTTGATGTGGAAACAGGAAAGCCTTTAGATTCTTTTGATGGTGAGGATTTCTCAAGTGTAACAGCACAATACCTGTTAAAGAAAATGAAAGAAGACAAGAAGGTTGTAGCGATCACTTCTGCAACACCAACAGTTATGGGATTTACAGAAGATAAACGTAAGGAAGCTGGAAAACAGTTTATCGATGTTGGGATCGCGGAAGAAACAGCAATGGCAATGGCGGCAGGAATCGCAGCAGGTGGTGGAAAACCGGTTTATGGAGTATATTCAACATTTGTACAGAGAACTTACGACCAGATCACACAGGATCTGTGCATCGATAGCAATGCAGCAACGATCGTGACTTTCTGGGGATCTGTTTATGGAATGAATGATGTTACTCATCTTGGATTACAGGATATTCCAATGATGAGCAATATTCCAAACTTAGTATACCTCGCACCAACAACAAAAGAAGAATATCTGGCAATGTTGGACTGGAGTATCAATCAGGATCAATATCCAGTCGCGATCAAACTTCCAGGTGGAGAAATGATCTCTGACAGTAAAAAAATAACAAAAGATTTCAGTCAGTTAAACGAATATTAAGGCACAGAAGAAGGAAGCAAAGTTGCAGTCATCGGACTTGGAACATTCTATAATTTAGGATGCGAAGCAGCCAAAGCAATTGAAGCTAAGACTGGAACAAAAGCAACCGTGATCAATCCATATTATATTACTGGAATTGATGAAGCATTATTAGAAGATCTTAAGAAAGATCATGATGTAGTGATTACATTAGAAGATGGATTCTTAGAAGGCGGATTCGGAGAGAAGATCGCACGATTCTATGGTAATTCCGATATGAAGGTATTGAATTATGGAGTTAAGAAAGAATTGTTGGATCGATATGATGTTAATGAACTTCTTCAGAAGAATCGATTGACAGTTGAGCAGATTGTGGAAGATTTGTAAATTTTAATTTGTAGTTGATGCCGAAAATTATTGGTGGAATATTATAAAAAGGGTTATCTGTCTGCGACGCGCTCTCGCTCGACTCACACGCAGCTGTACTAAGCTCCTGAATGGTCTAACGACTACCCTTCAAACTAAATTAGAAAGGAACAACAATATCATGAACAAAAAATGGTGGCACAACAAAATAGCATATCAAATCTACCCAAAAAGTTTCATGGATACAAATAACGACGGAATCGGTGACATCCAAGGAATTATCAACAAACTTGATTACCTAAAAGACTTGGGAATCGATATTTTGTGGATATCTCCGATGTATCAGTCTCCGATGGTGGATAACGGTTATGATATTTCCGATTATTATGCGATTGATCCTATGTTTGGATCGATGGATGATATGAAGCAGTTGATTGCGGAAGCGAAGAAAAGAGATATGTATATTCTGATGGATCTTGTTGTGAATCATTGTTCCAGTGAACATGAATGGTTCCAAAAAGCGATGCAGGACCCGGATGGTGAATATGGAGCGTATTTCTATATCAAAGATGGCAAAAATGGGCAGCCGCCGACGAACTGGAGGTCTTATTTTGGTGGGAGTGTCTGGGAGAAAGTTCCGGGGTATGATAATAAGTTTTATCTGCATTCGTTTGCGAAGGAACAGCCAGATCTTAACTGGGAGAATGAGGTTGTCCGTGAGAAGATTTATGAGATGATCTGCTGGTGGATGGATCTTGGACTTTCCGGGTTCCGGATTGATGCGATCATGAATATTAAGAAAGATCTGACGTGGAGCGATTTAAAACCAGATGGACCGGATGGGCTTGCGGATGTCTATAAAATACCAGATAAAGTGACTGGAATCGGTGATTTCCTGATGGAGATGAAGCAACGTTGTTTTGAACCATATGATGCACTGACGGTGGGTGAGGCAATGTTTGTGAAAGAAGATATTCTTCCACGGTTTATCGGGGATGAAGGATATTTTTCCACGATCTTTGCGTTTGAACCGTGTCATGCTTACCGAAAAGGCAACAATTATATGAATTATGACTGGCCGCAGCCATTTGATAAATGGAGAGATGAGACATTCCATAATCAAAAGATCGTTGAGAAGGCTGGGTTTGAAGCAAATATTATTGAAAATCATGACCAGCCAAGAGGTGCAAGTCTGTTTATTCCAGAAGAAGATTATGGATTTTACAGTCTGTCAGCACTTGCGACGATCATTCTTTGCGAGAGAGGATTGCCGTTCTTGTATCAGGGACAGGAAATTGGAATGAGCAACCGGCGTTGGAAATATGATGAATTTAATGATCTGGAAACGATCAATCAGTATCATATCGCATTACGTTCAGGAATGTCCAAAGAACAGGCATTGGACATTGCAGAACATCACAGCAGAGATAATGCGAGAACACCAATGCAATGGAGTTCTGAAGATAATGCAGGATTTTCAAAGGGGAAACCTTGGATGCCAGTGAATGAAAATTATAAAATGGTCAATGTTGCGGATGAAGAAAAAGAATATGGATCCATTTTGAATTTTTATAAGCGGCTGATCGCATTTCGCAAGTCAGAAGAATACAATGAAATTTTAACGTATGGTGATTTGAAACCGATGTATGAGAAAAAGGATCACATTTTTTCATACAGCAGATCTTATAAAGAGCAGAAACTTGTATTGATCTGTAATTTCAGTTCAGAAGAAAAAGATATCGAATTGTTAGAAGATTATGAAAATGTTGTATTTGTCAATTATGAGCAGACAACAGTGATCGGAAATACATTAAAAATGAAACCATATGAATGTGTTGTTTATTCTAAGTGATAAAAAGAGTATAAATTAAAAAACAGTATAGACTTCAAAAAGAGTATAAAAAAGAATCCTGAAAAATAACAGGATTCTTTTTTGATTACAAATATAAATCTGGACGGTGGAGCGTGTAAAGTGAAAAATTTAAAAAGAGAAAAATTGAGTGATTTTTTAGGGCTGACAGATGTTTCGTTCTGTCTAAAATGTAGTAACAAACTAAAAAACGCCGCACGTCCAGACAAGATTGCCCAGACGGCCGGCGATTAATGATCATACTCCCATGTGGTTGATTCCACGTGCTCCGTCAGTCATATGACCTCATGGGTATTAGGTTACTATAATGAATCGGATTCGTCAACCCTGAATTTTATGAAAATACAGATATCTTTGTATAAAATTTCAGACAATTATCAATTGGACATGTAAAAATAATTTATGAATAGAAATGAATAAACAGGGCATCCTTTGAACATGAACAAAAAGAAGATGAATGAAAAGAGTATAAGTAAAAAGAACATGATCAGAGGATGTCTTTTCTTTATCATAATTGCTGGAAGCATCATGATATGGCAAAGATATACTTCTCATAAAATACAGCAAAATAAAATACAGCAGAATTTAAAAAACAATCTGATCCGTTTTCATGTCAGAGCCAACAGTGACAGCAGGTTTGACCAGGCATGTAAATTAAAAGTAAGAGATGCTGTGATCGGTAAAGTCAGTCAGATGATGGACGGAGCAGATACAAAAGAGGAAGCATTTTACATCTTAAAAATACAAAAAAACAGAATAAAAAATACAGCACAGGAAATATTAAAGAAAGAGGGAGTAAAACAAAAGGTAACCGTACATTTTGTACAGGAAAAATTCCCAGAGAAAAGTTATGGACAATATACATTTCCAGAAGGTATCTACGATGCATTAAGAATAGATCTCGGAGAAGCCAAAGGCCACAATTGGTGGTGTGTCATGTTCCCGGATCTTTGCGTAACAAAAGATGACAAGGTAAGGATCAACAATACAGCAAGAAAAAAGATGGAGAAACTTTTAGGAAGAAAAGCAGTTGAGAAAATCACAAAAGAGAAATATCTAGGATGGTTGTTTGAAGCATAAGAAAAAAATGGAGCTGATACAGATCGTATCGGCTCCATCTTAAAATTATGTATTCTATGATAAAGGTTTTTTTGCAGAGACAAGAAGCAAACGTTTCTTCTTATATACCCGGAATTTGGTAAGTCCTGCATTCTTGAAATATTCTAAAGTCTCATAAGTAGAGTGTCTGCGGTTGTCACCGGAAGTTAGATAGGATGGAATATTAGACACAATTCGTAAAGCTTCAGGCAGAGCAGACTCACCAATGTAAAGTCTTCCACCAGGAACTAAAACACGAAATGCCTCATCGACGAACTTCTGTGGATCTTTAAATGTGTGGAAATCATCACATACTGTGATCACACGGAAACTGTTATCGTCAAAAGAAAGAAAATCACTGTAGCCTGTCTCAAAATGAAGTTCCGGCCAGTTTGACTTTGCAGCAAGAATCTTATCTTCAGATTCATCAATACCATATCCCTCAACGTCTTTCCAGCGTGTCAGCTCATGTAAAAAAGTACCATCACCGCAACCGACATCCAGTATATTGTCTGTGTCTCGGACACATATCTTCTTGATCATCTCATCCCGTAAAGCATCTCTCATAAGAAACTCCTTTCGTATGCCTTGTGGTTTATATGGCATCTCCCTATTACTCTTAATTATACCAGAAAATGGTATCTTTGGAAAGGAGAGCACTAAGGACTGATTATAGCATAGATGCGGAATTTGTCAAATTGTGATACAGAAGACTTTAAATTCTTCCTTCCTTAAATTCACGCATCATCTCATTTGTCAGACTAAAATCATTTGGCTGTAATTCGATTTCATCACGAGTTTTCCATTCTGCAAGTTTCAGCTCTGATGCGTCCATATGGATTTGGGTGTCTCCATCAACTTCGCAATAAAATCCGGCAAGCAGATCATCGACAACACCCCAAGGCTGGGATTTGTAATACTGAATATTTTTTACATGAAGCCCGGCTTCTTCCATAACCTCACGGGCAACAGTCTCTTCCAGAGTTTCACCAATCTCTGTAAATCCAGCGATCAGGGCAAATGGAGTAAATCCCTTGCGGTATTTTGTAAGAAGAAGTTTATCACCATTTTTAACCCCGACAATGACTGCAGGTATGATTCGTGGGTAGATCAAATGACCGCAGGAAGGACATTTTAAGGCACGTTCCGTTGAAGAATGGATTGTCTTGTGTCCGCAACAGCCACAGAAACGATTGGTACGATACCAGTTATATAGATGCAGTCCGGTAATTGCGGCAAAAGTACGGTATTTTGGCCCAATCTGCAGATTACGGAGATCACGCACCGTGCAGAAGTTGTAATCTTCCGGAATTTCTTCGGGTGACTCATTTAATAAGAAGTAATCATCATCATCTACAGAGAAAAGATATGTCAGAGTATCTTCATTGACATTTGCATCATTTACGAAATCACTGAATCTCGGAAAAGATAAAAACAGATTTTCTTCATTTAAAAGAGCAGGTCTCGCAAGCTTTGTTCCATCTCCAGTATAGATCATTTCAGCAGGCGAAAATAAGTCCTCCTGCCCCATTTCTTCCAGATCCGATTTCTTTAACAGACGGTGAAGAAGCCCATCCTTTGTAAAATATAAAATAATGCTGTCTGCATCAGGCTTTTTCTCTGGGTTATATTGATTGTTTAACTTATGTGGGTAAATATCTTGAATCATGATTTGTTGTATCGTTCCTTTCTATAAAAGATAATAAATATGATCGACGAAATAAAAACAATATTATCATAGCAGAATCATTTAAAAAATCATAGATAAAAACTAAGTAAAGACAAAATCAAAAGGAAGTGATATACTATCTAAGTAAGTGAAAGATATATACGATAAAAGGTAGGATAACATATGAGTAAGTTATGCAGTTGCATTGTACCTTGTTTTAATGAGGAAGAAGTAATTCCAATTTACTACGAGGAGATGCAGAAAGTACGAAAACAAGAAGAAGGAAAAATTGACTTTGAGATTATCTTTATTGATGATGGAAGCAAGGATAAGACATTAGAAGTTATAAAGAAATTAAGCGAACAAGACGAATGCATACATTATGTATCATTTTCCAGAAACTTTGGAAAAGAAGCTGCGATGTATGCAGGATTTGAACATGCCAAAGGTGAGTATGTTGTGACAATGGACGTTGATCTTCAGGATCCGCCTCATTTGATTCCAGAGATGATCCGATGCATCGAGGAAGAAGGATATGACAGTGTGGCAACAAGACGTGTCACAAGAAAGGGAGAACCACCGATCCGTTCATTTTTTGCAAGACGTTTTTATGGTTTGATCAATAGGATCTCTGATGCAGATATCGTAGATGGAGCCAGAGATTTCCGTATGATGAAGAGAGATATGGTTGATGCGATTCTCTCCATGCCAGAATATAACCGATTTACAAAAGGTATTTTTGGATGGGTAGGATTTAAAACAAAATGGCTCGAGTTTGAGAATGTAGAACGTGCAGCAGGAGAGACAAAATGGTCTTTCTGGAAATTATTCAGATATGCACTGGAAGGAATCATTGCATTCTCCACAGTACCACTTACGATCGTATCATTGATCGGTGTGATCGTGTGTATTATCGCATTTTTATTCCTGTTGTTTGTTGTCATAAGAGCAGCAGCATTTGGAGATCCGGTTGCAGGATGGCCTTCATTGATCTGTGTCATCAGCTTTTTAAGTGGAATTCAGTTATTGGGAATCGGAGTTGTAGGAATGTATTTATCTAAGACATATTTAGAGACAAAGAAACGTCCGATTTACATTAAGAAAGAAAGTAAATAACATTGAGAACAGGCTTCTTTTATAACAGATGAATAAAGGAAGTCTGTTTTTTTGCCTTTTTAGCAAAAAAATGACCGATTGTACAAAAAATAAAAATGACCACTGTTCAATAAATGATTGACTTTTATCAAGAAAGTGAATATAATAACCAATGATTTAAGGAGACAAAAACCTCTTTTATAATAACAATAATGCAAGGAAGGAGCAGCTGTGATCATGTTAAAACGAGAATGGCAGAAAATTTTAAAAAACCCCTGGATGATTATCATTTTGATCGCGATCATTACGATTCCTGCAATTTATACATCTGTATTCTTAGGATCTATGTGGGATCCATACGGAGATGCAGACGAATTACCAGTAGCAGTGGTAAATCACGATAAGAAGGTAAAATACGAGGGTAAGACATTACAAGTTGGTGATGATCTGGTGAAGAATCTGAAAGATTCAGGATCACTTGATTTTCGTTTTGTAAGTGATAAGAAAGCAAAAGAAGGATTAGAGAGTGGAGAATATTATATGATCATTTCCATTCCAGAAAACTTCTCAAAGAACGCAACAACATTAATGGATAAGAATCCAAAACAGATGAAACTGACATATAAGACAAACCCAGGTACAAACTATGTAGCATCCAAGATGGATGACAGTGCCATGGCGAAGATTGAAAAGTCAGTCAGAGAAAAAGTAACAGAAACTTATGTAAAAACCGTATTTGCTCAGATCAAGACGGCAGGATCTGGATTCCAGGAAGCAGCCGATGGATCAGGAAAGATTGAAAGCGGAGCAAAGAAACTGAAAGCTGGAAATGACACAATTGAGCAGAACTTAAAGAAACTTGCATCCAGCACTTTAACATTCCAGAATGGAGCAAAATCACTTTCTGTAGGATTAAAATCATATACAGCAGGTGTAGCCAAAGTTGACAGCGGAGCAAAATCATTAAAATCAGGAACAAAGACACTGAAAAATGGTGTTGCAGCATTACAGACTGGAGCAACTCAGTTATCAACTGGTTCCAAATCATTAAAATTAGGAATTTCACAGTATACAAATGGTGTCAGCACAGCACAGGCTGGAAGCAAACAGCTGGTTGCGAATAATACAGCATTAACATCAGGAGTAGACCAGTTATCAGAAGGAATCAAAAGTGGAACTGCACAGTTAAAAGAAGGAACAGGATCTTTAACAACTGGAATTGACAGTGTATTAACAGCAGCGAAACAGTCCTCAGCACTGATTGGACAACAGCTTCCAGAATCAACAGATATTCAGCAGTTAAGTGCTGGAATGACTCAGTTAAATGACGGCATTCAGCAGTTAAACAAATCATTAAATGGAAGTGCAGCAACAACACAGTCAACAAAAACTACAACAACAACAGTAGATAATACAGACAGTAAAAAAGCAGCAGAAAGTGCAGCAACTGCAAAAGAAAAAGTTAACACATTACAGAGTAAAGTAAGTAAATTAAAGAACTCTTCTGTATTAAGCAAGTTATCCGATGAAGAAAAAGAACAGCTTTTATCAGAGATCGGTGAAGTTGAAAGTGCAGCATCTGATGTGGAAGAAAATGTAGATGAAACATATACAAATGCACAGAAGGCATCTCAGGCAAAAGCGACTACAACAACAAAAGTAAGTACACAGTCAGCGTCTTCAGATGAAACATTAGCAGCAGTAAAACAGCAGGTATCAGCGTTAGCATCTAATTCGGAGAAAGTATTGCCAAAAGGTTCACAGGCAGTAACTTCAATGTATTCAGGATTAAAAACTGTGAAAACAGGATTAGACCAGCAGGGAACAACTCCAGAAACAATGGGAATGATTCAGGCATTAACAGCGTTAAAGAGTGGTTCTTCACAGGTAGATGCAGGACTTACAACATTAGAATCTGGACTTAGCACAGGTACAGGACAGTTAAAGATTGGAATTGCAAATTACACAGCAGGAGTAAGCAGTTTAAATACAGGACTTACAACCTTAAAGAATAATTCCAAAGCATTAAACAGCGGAGCAACACAATTAAACAGTGGAATTAACCAGGTAAGCTCAAAACTCCCAACATTTATGTCAGGAACAACACAGCTTTACAATGGAACAAAAACACTGAAATCAGGAACAGCAACTTTAGTTGCAAACAATAATACATTAAACAGCGGAGCCGGACAGTTAGCATCTGGAGCCGGACAGATCGCAAGCGGATCAAGCCAGCTTGCAGCAGGATCTACAACTCTTGGAAATGGAATCGCAACACTTCAGGATGGAAGCAAGACATTAAAAGATTCCTTACAAAAAGGAGCAGATCAGGTAAATGATATCAAAGCTACAAACAAAACAAACAAGATGTTTGCAGCACCAGTAAAAGCAAAGAATGTAGAATACTCACATGTTGATAACAATGGTCACGCAATGGCACCTTATATGATGTCCGTTGGATTATTTGTAGCATGTATGGCATTTACATTAATGTATCCTTTAATGGAGAAAAACGAAGAAGTTAAGAGTGGACTTCAGTGGTGGCTGAGCAAAGTCACAGTCATGGCAGCAGTATCAATTGTTCAGGCAGTGATCATGGTAGCCGTTTTAATTGGAATCAATGGAATGGAACCACACTATGTTGGAAAGACATTTGGAATGGCAATCCTGGCATCTATGGCATTTATGTCATTGATCTGCTTTGGTGAGATGTTATTAAACCGTGTTGGAAGTTTCGTCATGTTAGTATTCATGGTCGTACAGTTAGGTGCAGCAGGAGGAACATATCCACTGGATATGGCACCACACTTCTACACAGTATTACACAAATACATGCCATTCAGCTATACAGTACACGCATTCCGTCATACATTATCCATGGATGGACAGATCGGCGGTGATGTCGCAGTATTCGTTGGAATCTTAGTTGTGTCTACATTAGTAACAATTATCTTCTACCGCTTCAGAATGAAGAAACAGGTTGGAGGAACATTGGAACCTAATGGAGCGCCACAGCATTAGATATAAAAATAATTAAATAAAAACTCTAATGAACAAAAGACTAGGACAGTCAGTTTTGGATTGTATAGATACATATCTTCCAAAACTGATTGTCCTAGTCTTTTTATTGTTGTTGTATGCATGAAAAATGTGTATAAAATGGGAATAAATACATTGAATAAAGATTAACACAGGAGTATAATTAAAAAAGAATAGAGA
>OLJA01001785.1_pt1 | contig 10415 bp, 8 predicted proteins | sample 1601401 | NCBI WGS metagenome assembly OLJA01 (sample SAMN01915217, study PRJEB22387) | human gut metagenome | isolation source: stool | host: Homo sapiens | place: USA | reverse complement strand
AACGAGCATTGTATCGTATTTAATGGACAGCATGTGCCAATGAAGATTGATAAAGCAGCATTTACAAAACTATTTGACTTTGTAAAACAGTTTCCACATTATTTCCTTGGATCCAATGCCGACCTTCCAATCGTTGGAGGTTCTATCTTAACACACGATCATTTCCAAGGTGGTCATTATGAATTTGCTATGGAACGAGCAGAGATTGAAAAAGAATTTACCATCTCAGGATATGAAGATGTCAAAGCAGGAATCGTTCACTGGCCATTATCTGTGATCCGTATTCAGAGTAAAGATGAAAAACGCCTCATTGATCTTGCTGATCATATTTTGAAAAAATGGCGTGGATACACGGATGAAGAAGCATATATTTTTGCTGAGACAGAAGGAGAACCACATAATACGATCACACCGATCGCACGTAAAAAAGGTGATATGTATGAACTGGATCTGACACTTCGTAATAATATCACAACTGAAGAGTGCCCATTAGGACTTTACCATCCACACAATGAGTATCATCATATCAAGAAAGAAAATATCGGGCTGATCGAGGTTATGGGACTTGCTGTTCTGCCATCTAGATTAAAGGCAGAGATGGAACATTTAAGCCAGTGTCTGATCAAAGGAGAAGATATTGTTTCTAAGGAAGATTTAAAGAAGCATGCAGCATGGGTTGAAGAAATCAAAGGAAAATATACAGATATCAATAAAGGAAATGTCATGGATATCTTAAAAGAAGAGATCGGACAGGTATTTGTTAAGGTTCTTGAAGACGCCGGAGTTTATAAATATAATGAAGAAGGAAGAAAAGCATTCGACCGATTTATTGCAGTTTTATAATGACAAGGTCATAGAAAGGAAAGCAAGACAATGAAAATATTAGTATTAGGCGGAGCTGGATACATAGGTTCTCATACAGTATACGAACTGATCGATGCTGGAGAAGAAGTCGTGATCATCGATAATCTGGAAACAGGACATATCGAGGCAGTTCATCCACAGGCGAAGTTTTATAAAGGAGATTTAAGAGATAAAGACTTTGTAGACAGTGTACTAGATCAGGAAAAAGATATTGATGCAGTCATTCATTTCGCAGCAAATTCCTTAGTCGGAGAAAGTATGGTCGATCCATTAAAATATTATGATAATAACCTTTGTGGAACAAAAACAATGGTACAGTCTTTAGTAGAACATGGTATCGATAAGATTGTATTTTCCTCAACAGCAGCAACTTATGGAGAACCAGAAAAGGTACCGATCGTAGAGACAGACCGCACAGAACCTACAAACACTTATGGAGAGACAAAACTTTCTATGGAAAAAATGTTTAAATGGGTTGGACGCGCTCACGGACTTCGTTATGTATCTTTAAGATACTTTAATGCCTGCGGAGCACATGTAAGCGGACAGATCGGAGAAGATCATAATCCAGAAACACATTTGATCCCATTGATCTTACAGGTGCCAAATGGAAAAAGAGAAGCAATCAGTATCTTTGGAACTGATTATGATACAAAAGATGGAACTTGTGTAAGAGACTATATTCATGTAACAGATCTTGCACAAGCACATATTCTGGCAGTGAAATACTTAATGGAAGGTAATGAAAGCAACATCTTCAATCTTGGAAATGGTGTTGGATTTACTGTAAAAGAAGTAATTGAGACAGCCAGAAAAGTGACAGGAAAGCCGATCAAGGCTGTGGAAGAAGGAAGAAGAGCTGGAGATCCGGCTGTCTTGATCGCTTCCAGCGAAAAAGCGAAGAATATCCTTGGCTGGAAGCCAGAACATGCAGATCTTGAAGAAATCATTGCATCCGCATGGAAATGGCACAGCAGCCATCCACAAGGATATTGTTCTGTTCAAAAGGAAGACAAATAACTCTTTTTGAACCATAAATCATCCCCGTACCGTTTGGAGCATGTTACCTGGCTCTAAGCGGTACTTTTTTGTTTTCGTAAAATATCTGGTACTATGTTCAAATAAAAAATAAAATAGTGTATACTAAAGAAAGTGGTAAGATAAAAGAAGGAGTACGAATCGATGAAACATTTACTAGGGTATTTAAAGGAGCATCTTTGTGTTACGATCCTTGCACCATTATTTAAGATGCTGGAAGCTAGTTTTGAACTATTTGTACCATTGGTCGTTGCCAGCATGATCGATGTAGGAATCGGACATCACGATATTGGATATTTGTGGAAGATGGGAGGACTATTGATCTTACTTGGGATCATTGGATTTTCATTTTCTATCACAGCACAGTATTTTGCGGCAAGATCGGCTGTGTATACAGGAAAATCGATGCGAAGTGATTTGTTTGCACATATGAATCGATTTTCTTATCAGGAGATTGATCAGGTTGGGACATCAACGCTGATCAACCGCATGAGTAATGACATCAATCAGGTGCAAAATGGAGTTAATATGTTCCTGCGTTTGTTTTTAAGGTCACCATTTGTTGTATTTGGTGCGATGTTCATGGCATTTACGGTGGATCATAAGGCAGCGATTTCCTTTGTATTTACGATCACAGCATTAGCAGTGGTTGTTGGACTGATCTTATGGATTACAATGCCAATGTATAAGAAAGTACAAAAACAGGTTGATGGAGTATTAAAAAGTACAAGAGAAAATCTTCTTGGAATTCGTGTGATCCGTGCATTTAACAGACAAAGAAGTGAGGAAGAGAATTTCAGATCACAAAGCGGACAGCTTTATAACAAACAAATTCACGTTGGAAAGATTTCAGCGTTACTAAATCCTCTGACTTACGTGATCATTAATTTGGGGATCATTGCAATCCTATGGTCTGGTGGAAAACAGGTTGATATGGGTTATTTAACACAAGGACAGATTATTGCCCTGATCAATTATATGTCACAGATCCTTGTAGAACTTGTAAAACTTGCGAATCTTTTGATCATTTTATCTAGAGCGTTTGCAAGTCTTGACCGTGTGGATCAGATTTTTGCATTAGAGCCATCCATGAAGGAAATTGGAAAAACAGATATAGAAGAGAAGAAAGATACACCTATTCTTGAGTTTAAAGATACGTCGTTTGTCTATCATGGTGCAAGAAAAGAGACGATCCATCCATTTGATTTTGCGGTGAAAGAAGGCGAAACGATCGGGGTGATCGGAGGTACAGGGTCAGGAAAGAGTACTTTGGTATCTTTGATCGCAAGGTTATATGATGTGACATCAGGAAGGATTCTATACCGTGGAGTTGATGAGAAAGAATTAAAACCAGAATATATCCGTAAGAAGATTGGATTTGTACCACAGAAAGCTTCTCTATTTGAAGGAACCCTAAGAGATAATATGAAATGGGGTAAAGAAGATGCCACAGATGAAGAAATCTATCAGGCATTGGATATCGCACAGGCAAGAGAATTTGTTGATCAGAAGGAACAGGGATTAGACTTTAGAATTGAACAAAATGGAGGAAACTTATCTGGCGGACAAAAACAGAGACTAACGATCGCAAGAGCATTAGTACGTAAACCTGAGATCTTAATTCTTGACGATAGTGCATCCGCACTTGATTTTGCAACAGATGCAAGACTTCGAAAAGCGATCAAAGAAAATACAGATAATATGACAGTATTTCTTGTATCCCAGAGAGTATCAACGATTCGTAATGCTGACCATATCTTAGTGTTAGATGATGGAAAGATTGCAGGAATAGGGACTCATTTACAGCTATTAAAAGAGAATCAGGTATATAAAGAAATCTGCGCATCACAGATGGCAGGAGAGGAGGCATAAGATCATGAAGAAAGACAAAAAACAAAAGACATTACAAAGGATCATGGAATATATGAAGCCTTATCGATTTTTGATCTTTGCGTCTTTAGTGTTGGCAGTGATCAGTGTGGCGCTGACACTTTATGTTCCGATTCTGACAGGACAAGGTGTGGATTGCCTTATATCAAAAGGAAATGTTGATTTTACAAGATTGATAAGTATTATAAAAACGATCTTGATCTGTATTGTATTGACGGCAGCAGCCCAGTGGCTGATGAATCATGTCAATAATCAGATTACATATAAGATTGGAAAAGATTTAAGGATTCAGGCATTTGAGCATTTGCAGAAACTGCCATTATCTTATGTAGATGCACACTCCTCAGGAGACTTGATCAGCCGGATCGTAACGGATATTGACCAGTTTACGGATGGATTGCTGCTTGGATTTACACAGTTGTTTACTGGAGTGATCACGATTATTGGAACGATTTGTTTTATGTTAGGAATCAATCCATGGATCACATTGGTCGTTGTTATTTTAAGTCCATTTTCGTTTTTTATCGCAAGTTTTATCTCAAAACGAAGCTTTAATATGTTCAAGAAACAATCTCAGACCAGAGGAAAGATGACAGGATTTGTCAATGAAATGCTTGGAAATATTAAAGTAGTCAAAGTGTTTGATCATGGAGCAAAAGCACAAGAAGAGTTTGATCAGATCAATGATGATCTTGCATATTACTCCTTAAGAGCGACATTTTTCTCATCTATCACAAATCCGGCAACCAGATTTATGTATTCAGGAATCTATGCAGGGGTTGCGATCGCAGGATGTATGAGTGTTATTCGCGGAAGTATCAGTGTTGGTCAGTTATCAAGTTTTTTAAGTTATACAAACCAGTATACAAAGCCATTTAATGAGATCACAGGGGTTATCACAGAATTTCAGAATTCTTTAGCTTCTGCGGCAAGAGTTTTTGAATTATTAGATGAGGAGCCGATGATTCCTGATGCCAAAGATGCGAAGGCGTTACAGGATGTGAAAGGAAATGTCGAATTAGAGCATGTGGACTTTTCTTATGTGAAAGAAGTACCTTTGATCCAGGATTTTAATCTGAAAGTGGAACCAGGACAGCGGATTGCAATCGTTGGACCGACAGGATGTGGGAAAACAACGTTGATCAATCTGTTAATGCGTTTTTATGATGTGAATGTAGGAATGATCAAGGTGGAAGGAAATGATATCCGGGATGTCACGAGAGAAAGTTTACGATCCAGTTATGGAATGGTACTTCAGGAGACATGGTTAAAAGCAGGAACGATTCGTGAAAATATCTGCTATGGAAAACCAGATGCAACTGAGGAAGAGATGATCATGGCAGCAAAAGAAGCCAATGCACATGGATTTATCGAGCGAATGCCAGATGGTTATGATACGATCATTACAGAAGGTGGCGGAAATCTCTCTCAAGGACAGAAACAGCTCCTTTGTATTGCAAGGATCATGTTAAGCCTTCCTCAAATGCTGATCTTAGATGAAGCGACATCATCAATTGATACGATGACAGAGATCCGAATTCAGAAAGCATTTGAAACGATGATGAAAGGAAGAACAAGTTTTATCGTAGCCCACCGACTTTCAACAATTCAGAATGCGGATGTGATACTTGTTATGGAAAATGGACATATTTTGGAACAGGGAACACATGAAGAACTTTTAGTGAAAAATGGTGCGTATGCCAGATTATATAACAGCCAGTTTGCACCAGTATAAATGGTAAGATTTTTGACTGGAGATGTCATATGGAAGAAAAAGGAATGGGAAAAGGAAAAAAGAAAAAATTATTAAGGCTGTTTATAGAAACATTTTATTTAAGTGCATTTACCTTTGGTGGCGGCTATGTGATCGTATCTTTGATGCAGAAGAAGTTTGTGAATGAATATCATTGGATCGAAGAAGATGAAATGCTTGATTTGGTGGCGATCGCACAATCAGCCCCAGGAGCGATCGCAGTGAATGGAGCAATCGTTGTTGGCTATAAATTAGCAGGTATCAGTGGTGTGATCGTAAGTGTATTCGGAGCTGTTCTGCCTCCATTTTTGATCATATCTGTGGTCTCTGTTTTTTATGAAATGTTTCGGGATAACAGGATTGTTGCAGCGATGCTTTCTGGAATGCAGACGGGTGTTGGTGCGGTGATCATCAGTGTTGTGTATGAGATGGCAAAAGGGCAAAGTAAGAAGGAAAACAGAATAGAACTTGCGATCATTATGGTTGTGGTATTTATGGCAAGTTATGTCTTTGATATTAGTGTGATCTACATTATTCTTGCATGTATTGGAATTGGAATCGTACAATATGGTATTTCAAGAAAGAAGACAGGAGGCAGAAAATGATCTATTTGCAATTATTTTTAAGCTTCTTAAAGATCGGAGCATTTAGTTTCGGAGGCGGATATGCAGCAATGCCAATGATACAGCAGCAGGTGGTAGATGCATATCATTGGCTGTCTGTGTCTGAATTTGGAGATCTCGTAACGATTTCGCAGATGACACCGGGACCGATCGCAATTAATGCGGCGACTTTTGTTGGCATAAGGGTAGTTGGATGGCAAGGAGCATTATGCGCAACGATGGGATGTGTATTCCCAGCATGTGTGATCGTTACAGTGATCGCTTATTTTTATGTAAAATATCGTCATATGGAAGGACTACAAATGGTGTTAAATACCTTACGCCCTGCGGTGATCGCACTGATCTTAACTTCTGGAATTACGATCCTTACGCAGGCATTTTTTCAGGGAAGTCATATAGATCTTCAACAGATCAACTGGATACAGGGTGGTATTTTTATCATTTGTATGTACCTTTTATTGAGAAAGAAAAAAGATCCGATCATTGTCATGCTGTTTGCGGGTGTGCTAAATGTGATCGGAAGTTTTTTGATGGGAATATAAATAAAACAATAGGAAGTGATAGATTTGAGTAAGATACAAGAAGCGAAGAAACTATTAAAACAATACTTTGGATACGATGAATTCCGCCAAGGTCAGGAACAATTGATCGAGGCAGCATTAAATGGTCAGGATGTCTTAGGGATCATGCCGACAGGAGCAGGAAAGTCTCTTTGTTTTCAGATTCCGGCGTTGATGATGGATGGGATCACACTCGTGATCTCACCACTGATCTCGCTGATGAAAGATCAGGTTGGGACACTGAATCAAGCCGGAATTCATGCGGCATTTTTAAATAGTTCTCTGACACAGGGACAGTATCATACCGCATTAAAATATGCGATGCAGGGAAGATACAAGATCATCTATGTGGCACCAGAACGCTTGGAAACAGAAGGTTTTATCAATTTTGCGCTAAATAGTGGAGTGAAGATATCAATGTTGGCAGTTGATGAGGCACATTGTGTGTCTCAGTGGGGGCAGGATTTCAGACCAAGTTATCTAAAAATTCTGGAATTTTTAAAGAAACTTCCGTATCGTCCTGTACTGACTGCATATACAGCAACAGCGACAGTAGAAGTCAGGGATGATATTATGGATATTTTGAATTTGAGAGATCCATTTGTATTAACGACAGGATTTGACCGGGAGAATCTTTACTATGCAGTAAAACGCCCACGGGATAAGTATAGAGAATTACTAAGTTATTTAAAAGAAAAAGAAGAAAAAATGCCAGGAAGCAGCGGGATCATTTACTGTCTGTCTAGGAAAAATGTTGAGGAAGTCTGCTATCAGTTAAGAGAAGATGGATTCTCCGTGACAAGATATCATGCAGGATTATCGGATGAAGAACGAAAGGAAAATCAGGAAGATTTTATCTATGACAGAAAGCAGATCATGGTAGCGACAAATGCCTTTGGAATGGGAATCGACAAGCCGGATGTCCGTTTTGTTATTCATTATAATATGCCGAAGAACATGGAAAGCTACTATCAGGAAGCAGGAAGAGCAGGACGTGATGGAGAACCTGCGGAATGTATCTTATATTATGCGCCAGTGGATAATCGTACTAATCGTTTTCTGATCGAAAATGGAGAGGAGAATGAGGAATTAGATGCGATCACAAAGCAGATCGTGATGGAAAGAGATTGGGAAAGACTTCGTCAGATGACGTTCTATTGTTATACGAAAGAATGTTTACGCTATTATATTTTAAATTATTTTGGAGAACAGACAAGTGGCTATTGTGGAAATTGCTTAAACTGTCTGACTGAATTTGAAACAGTTGATGCAACAATGGAAGCAAAAGCGATCATTGATTGTATTAGGAATTGTTATAGAGATTTTGGATTATCTACGATCGTTGACATTTTAAAAGGATCTAAGAGCCAGAAAGTATTAAGCCGTCATTTAGATGAGAATTCCAAGTATGGAGCATTAGCAGCAGAAAGCATTGCAAGGATCCGACAGATCATCAATGAAATGTTAGTTTATGGATATCTGGAAATGACCGATGATGAATATCCGGTTTTAAGCGTTGCAGATATTACTAAGATCGACGATAACTGGAAATTTGAGATCAAGATTCCAAAAGAAGTCGAAAAAGAGAAAGAAGAACGCAAGATTCAGACGAAGAAACGTAAGAAAGCAGGGGCTGTGGCAGCACTTGCAGAGGGAGATACAGAATTGTTCGAGGCGTTACGTGCACTTCGAAGAGCGATCGCATCCGAACAGAAAATTCCGCCATATATGGTATTTTCCGATAAGACACTGGTACATATGAGTACGATGAAACCTTCTAATGATGAGGAAATGTTAGAAGTTAATGGAGTCGGAGAACATAAGCTTCAGAAATATGGCGAACGTTTCTTAAATGAAATTCAGAAATATAAATAAAATACATAGATAATAGGAAAAGGAAATCCGTATGAACTATTTTGAAACAAATTTAGAAGAAATATCAAGATCCATACAGTTGCTTGTGCAGATATTTGAATATCAAGTGTTTGAACTTCAAGTCGAAGAAAAAGATGAAAATCAAACAGGATATGTTCCATATATGATGAACGATGCAATTGAGTGTTATCTAAGTTTTCATGGACTTCGTATCTCTGGAAAATATGATAAAGACTATGAAGGAGAGATGTGGGCACAACTGGAAGAACGAGAAGGTCGTTATGGGTTGATCGTTCATCAGGGAGAAGAAAGTGTTTTTACAATGTGGTTTGATGAGATCATGGAACATACGAACTGTTACCGGTATCATGAAATCGGACATTTCTGGAGAGAAGGAGCTGAGCAGTGGCGCCAGCTAGTCTATATGATCGGAACGATCCGTGAAAAATACCGTTTTCTAGGAGAAGAAGTATGCAATGATCAAGAAATGGAAATTATGTCACTGATCGAATTTGCACCATTTTATTACTATTTCCCAATCAATGAAGATCCAGAAGAATGGTATGAGAAAAGCGAAGAAGGCCTATGGTGTATGAGAAATCTTGCTATGCAGGCAGGCGATAAAGATTATTTAAAATGGATTGATAAATATGAGAAGCACCCAACCAAACGAATGGAGATGACGCTTGCAAAGAAACTGCAAGATCCAAAGAGACAAGATTTATATGAATTGATCTGTGAGAAAGTCTGCAATGCTTCTGATTCATATCCAGCAAGAAATTACGGAGAAAGAATCAATGAGAAGATTCAACGATACAGGGAACAGGTTGATAAAAAACTGAAAGAACAAGGATTTATGGGAACTTATCCACAGTATGAAAGTGAACATTTATGGGTGCAGGTAACAGAAGAACATCCGTTTACGATCTTGGAATCCGAAGATTTTAAATTTAAGATTCAATTGATGATCTCGGAATGCAGAGATAAGCATCCACGGAAAAACGCAGGTTTCTTCAATGGATGGGGAAGAAATGGTAAAATAAAAAGACTCGATTTTTAATCACGAAAATCGAGTCTTTTCTTTCACGGATTTATTTATTCTTCAGCCGCTTCTTCGTCTTCATCCTCAGGTGCAACTTCTGGTTCTGCGATGTTAACGACCAGAGTATCTTCTGGTGTAACAAGAGAAATCTTGCTGTTAGCAGCTAATGGCAGGTCTTTGACATGAATCATATCACCAACATTGTACTGTGTTAAGTCAATCTCAACTTTTTCAACGATGTCAGCTGGGAATGCTTTGTATTCAATCTCAGATAAAGACTGTTCAACGATACCATTCTGTACAGCATCTTCGTTTAATAATTCGATTGCAGCAGTTGTGTGGATCTTTTCGTCAGCAACTAATGCCTGGAAGTTGATAAACATTGTTTCGTTTTTCATGGCATTGTAGTCGATTTCTTTTACGATGGCGTCTACATTTTCTCCGTCAACAAGTAAAGTAATGTGAGCTCCTTTTTTGTTATCCTTTAAGAATTTCGCAGCTTCACGGGAATCAACTTTCAATGGAATGGAATTTTCGATATCTCTGCCAAACAGATTTCCGATAACATAACCTTCTTTTCTTAATTTTTTAGCCTTTGTTTTCAAATCTCTTTTTTCTGCAGTTAATGTGTTCATAAAAGTTCCTCCTTGAAAAAACATTAAGATATTGTGCATCTTATGGTATAACACCGGAAGTTCTTTCTATTAATAAGAACGTATATACACAAAAAGAGCTTCCGGTGTAGTGGAAGCTCTTGCTGTATCGTAGGT
>OLJA01001781.1_pt1 | contig 10434 bp, 3 predicted proteins | sample 1601401 | NCBI WGS metagenome assembly OLJA01 (sample SAMN01915217, study PRJEB22387) | human gut metagenome | isolation source: stool | host: Homo sapiens | place: USA | reverse complement strand
CGAGTTGCGCATCCTCGCGGAGCGTTTTTTATTTCATAGGAAGGTTCTACTTTCACACATGAATGTATCACGGTATTTCCTATGAAACAAAAGAGGTGCAACCACACAAACCATGTGGCTGCACCTCTTTTTATGTTCTTTTCTATCTGAGGATTGAATATCACACTTGTCTTATATTTGCCGCTTGCCCCGAAAACATAGGCATTTTCATCGTGATATATTCCATTATATGCCTTGTAAAGCACTCCTACCGGATGCAAATATACCGTAGGATCCTCTGTCAAGTTCCATACTCCGAGCTTTAATCCGGTTTTATTCTCTCCAATAGACATTGATTTGCCTATTGCTCCGGTGTTACAAGGTATTGACGCTACACCCTCTATCTTGCTCTCGGTTCTTGTTGATAGTTTTATCGTTTGTATTTTGGGGTCTGCCGGTTTGGCGAATGAACCTAAAAAGGAATTCACAAGATCTCCAACTCCTCCGGATACTAATGCCGAAACGCCCTTGCCTAATAAATCCTTTAACATGCTGTTGCCTTTGCCTTTTATCCAATTTTTTGCGGCTTCTCCTGCATGGGTTGATAGCGTTTCAGATACTTTTTCTAAAGGAGAACTGCCTCCATCGGTGATTATTGTTCCTGAAGTAGTGCTTTCTGATAAAGAGAAAGCAGTGATTAAAACATCAGTATAAGCTGATGTATCCAATGTGATTATTTGTGACGCAGACGCGTTTGGATCGTACGCTATGGTGGGAATGGACACAATATTCCATCCTTGCTTTATTGCCGAATTTCCATTATACATAGATATTGTTGATCGCCATTGGTACTCATATTGATTCATGAATTGATGGTATGATGGGATTGCAATTTCATTTGATGCATTCATCCATCCTTGGGGACTAAGGAAATCAACATGCCAAACACCTGTGCCGTGTTGTAGCTCTTGCTCAGCCTGATAATAGAACACTTTTAACTCGCCAGTCCTTTTGTTATAAAATATCATATATATGGTTTTATCCAATTGTGCAGGAGCCATATTTAATGTATGCGCAACCATTGTCCATCCATCTTCCTTATATATGTCTGCAGCTATAGAACGATCGAATGAGCCGGATGTTTCTTCGTTCCATGGAGAGCCTAACATTCTTCCATCTCCTAATCTAATGGAGTCGAAATTCTCCCAATTTGTTTCAAAAGAATAATCGGCACGCGATAAAGTTGATTTGAAATTCGGAGAATTAGGGTAGACAATATTTTCATTGTCGACCAATTGAGCGGAAGTTGTTGTCGATTCTTGAACCATTGGTTCATCACTGCATGATGCGGTTAGTGTCGCTGCAATCATGATTGCAGAGGCAACGAGGGGGAGAGTTTTTCTTTTCATGGCTAATATAATTTGGTTATTAGTTTTGGCAATCGGATATTGGCTTAATTTATCGGCAATATAGCAAAATAAATCTACAAAAACAAATATTATGCAAAATTTAACAAAATAAACAGCAAAATGCTACTCCATTTGCCGATTCCGGGAGGTAAAATTGAAAAGTAATCGATAAAAAGACAAATATAGGTTAAATAAATCGCGAGGATTATTTGCCATGTAAAATATTTAACCGTAAATTTGCGAACCAAGCCACTTGAGCGTCAAAAGCAATGACATTCAAGTGCTTTTTATCGATAATAGGCCAAAAAACTAAGTGAAATCATATAAATGTCATGTTAGAGAAAACCAATGTAAAGACTCTTGACAAAGTAGTCGTGAGATTTTCCGGCGATTCCGGCGACGGAATGCAGCTTGCCGGCAACATCTTCACTAATGTGTCGGCCGGAGTCGGAAACCAAGTTTCGACTTTCCCCGACTATCCGGCAGATATCCGCGCCCCGCAAGGCTCACTCACCGGTGTTTCCGGTTTTCAGGTACATATCGGTGCAGAGAAAGTCTATACCCCAGGTGACAAATGCGACGTATTGGTAGCGATGAACGCCGCCGCACTGAAAACCCAATATAAGTTTGCTAAATCCACTGCTTGTATCATCATCGATACAGATGCTTTCCAGAAGTCAGACTTGGAAAAGGCCGCTTTCAAGACCGATAATCCGATAGAGGAAATGGGTATTAAGCAGGATGTCATCGCCGCCCCCATCTCGAAGATGGTGAAAGACTGCCTTGCCGACACCGGAATGGACAACAAGTCCATGCTGAAATGCCGCAATATGTTTGCAGTAGGCCTGGTATGCTGGCTGTTCAACCGCGATCTGAAAATAGCCGAAGATTTCATCCGCGAGAAATTCGCCAAAAAGCCCGAAATTGCCGGGGCAAATATCAAGGTCATCCATGCAGGATATGACTACGGACACAACACCCATGCTTCCGTAGCCCATACATATAAGATTGAAAGTAAGACTACCGTTCCCGGCAGATACATGGATATCACGGGGAACAAAGCAACTGCTTACGGTTTCATCGCCGCAGCTGAAAAGGCTGGCCTGAAGCTGTTCCTCGGCTCCTATCCCATTACTCCGGCAACCGATGTACTGCACGAACTCTCCAAGCACAAGTCTCTGGGCGTGATGACCGTGCAATGCGAAGACGAGATTTCCGGTTGCGCCACTTCTATCGGCGCCGCTTTTGCAGGTGCGCTGGCTGTGACCTCCACTTCCGGTCCCGGTGTCTGCCTGAAATCGGAAGCTATGAACCTGGCAGTCATTACAGAACTTCCGCTGGTTGTGCTCGACGTGCAACGTGGCGGTCCTTCTACCGGTCTGCCCACCAAGTCAGAGCAGACAGACTTGTTGCAGGCATTGTTCGGCCGCAACGGTGAAAGCCCAATGCCCGTCATCGCCGCCTCTTCACCCACAAGCTGTTTCGACGCAGCCTACATGGCAAGCAAAATTGCACTGGAGCACATGACCCCGGTCGTATTGCTGACCGACGGCTTTGTTGCCAATGGCTCCGGCGCCTGGAAGCTGCCCAAACTGGCAGACTATCCCGCCATCACCCCTCCCTACGTGACTTCCGAAATGAAGGACAACTATACTCCGTACAAACGCAATCCCGAAACAGGTGTCCGCTATTGGGCCATCCCCGGACAAGAAGGCTATATGCACATCCTCGGCGGTCTGGAGAAAGACAGCAATACCGGTGCCATCTCCACCGATCCCGAAAACCATGACTTGATGTGCCACCTGCGTGCCGAGAAGGTTGCCAAAATCCCCGTACCTGATGTAGAAGTGCAAGGCTGTGCAGACGATGCCGATTTGCTGATTGTCGGTTTCGGCGGTACATACGGCCACTTGTATTCGGCCATGGAAGAGATGAACAAGGCAGGCAAGAAGGTTGCCCTCGCCCACTTCACTTATCTAAACCCACTCCCCAAGAACACAGAAGCTGTTCTGAAGAAGTACAAGAAGGTGGTAGTTGCCGAACAGAACCTCGGACAATTTGCCGGTTATCTACGTATGAAGATAGACAACTTCACCCCGTACCAGTTCAACGAAGTCAAAGGACAACCGTTCGTCGTTGCCGAGCTGGTCGCAGCGTTCAATAAATTAATTGATAATTGACAGTTGACAATTGATAATAACCATGCGTAATATGCGGATTATCAATGACCAGCCACCAATTATCAACTATCATTTATCAACTATCAATTAAAAAAGATTATGTGCGAATATACAGCAAAAGACTATAAAAAAGGACAACCTCGTTGGTGTCCGGGTTGTGGTGACCACTTCTTTCTGGCCTCACTACACAAAGCAATGGCAGAAATCGGCAAAGCTCCTTGGGAGAATGCCGTCATCTCAGGTATCGGCTGCTCCAGCCGTCTGCCCTATTACATGAATACGTATGCGATGCAGACCATCCACGGACGTGCTGCTGCCATCTCTACAGGTGCCAAGGTTGCCAATCCCAACTTGACGGTATGGCAAATCTCCGGCGACGGTGACGGTCTGGCCATCGGCGGTAATCACTTCATCCACGCCGTACGCCGTAACATCGACCTGAACATGATTCTGCTGAACAACCGCATCTACGGCCTGACCAAAGGTCAATATTCTCCGACCTCCCCACGTGGTTTCGTCAGCAAGTCGTCTCCCTACGGTACGGTAGAAGATCCATTCCACCCGGCAGAGCTTTGCTTCGGTGCCCGCGGCCGTTTCTTTGCCCGCGCGGTAGCTACCGATGCTCCGGGGACCGTAGAAGTATTGAAGGCAGCTATGGCCCACAAGGGCGCCTCCGTTTGCGAGATTCTGCAGAACTGCGTTATCTTTAATAACGGTACGCATGACTCCGTGGCCAAAAAGGAAGACCGCGCCAAGAATGCCATCTACTTGAAGCACGGCGAACCGATGCTCTTCGGCGAGAACAACGAATACGGACTGATGCAGGAAGGCTTTGGTCTAAAAGTCGTGAAACTCGGTGAGAACGGCATTACAGAGAAGGATATCCTCATCCACGATGCCCACTGCATGGACAACACCCTGCAACTGAAGCTTGCCCTGATGGAAGGTCCCGACTTCCCGATTGCACTCGGTGTTATCCGCGATGTGGAAGCTCCTACTTACGACGATGCCGTTCATGAACAAATCGAAGAGGTGTCTGCCAAGAAGAAGTATCACAACTTCGAGGAGTTATTGATGACGAATGATACGTGGGAAGTAAAATAAACCACTAAGATTTATTAATATCATGTTTGCACGAAACAAATAAGGTGCAAACATGATATTAATTTCCTAAAAGTAAGAGTACCTCCCTATCCTTTCTCTCCCAAACATAGATACTTATTACGCCAAACATGCAGTTCTTCCATCAAGAATAACTATATTTGCCACAGTAACACATTTTGAAAGTAATTCTCAGACTTATATTGGCTTAATATCAATCTCACAAACTGCAGGCTGATAGCTCTTTCGTTCGGGTAATCCTTCCCGGATAAAGGTCAAAAACACTCCCACCCTGAAAAGAAAATGCAACCACTGCAACTGTACCAGATTTTATTGCAGTGATAGAGCATACCTCCGATGAACAAGGCTACCAATAAGGGTCGACAACAAGACTTCAAGGAAAGAGAGGGAAATTGTGGAATACCTACTGTGGATTTTTTCCACATCTCCACACCACAAACACCCGAACTTCCCTTTTTCCCGATAGAAAATAAGCAATTGATTATCAATATTATTCATCCTTAAAAGGATAGTCTGCCTTTCGTTTGGCATACCTCTTGCTAAAATATCCGCCGAAAGGACGTAACATTTATAATAAGATAAATCAATTATTTTTCAGTAGTATGAAAATCAGGATGAGAAAACGGTGTGACATTCCACATTCAGCGTCGCACTTCCAAAAAAGTTTGATTATTGCAAGTTGGTTATTAGCATTTCTTTTCACCGGAACAGCCTTCGCACAAGAAAGCCGAACCATTAAAGGCATTGTGAGAGATGTAACAGGAGAACCGCTTATCGGTGCCAGCGTCATACAGAAAGGTACCAACAACGGCGTCATTACCGATGTGGACGGTAACTTCACACTGACCGTTCCTGCAGATGCAACACTCTCTATCGCTTACATGGGCTATGCTACCCGGGAGATAAACCTGGCAAAACGAAAAAAGCAAGGCGACCTGAAGATTACACTCAGCGAAGATACCCAGCAACTGAAAGAAGTCGTAGTAACGGCAATGGGTATCAAAAAAGACACGAAACGTGTCGGCTATGCCATCAGTACCATCAGTGCAGACGAATTGGTAAAGGCAGGAGCACCCAACTTTGCCTCTGCCATGTACGGTAAAGCACCGGGAGTCCGCATCACACAGACACAAGGCGGTTCTGCCGGAGCTGTCTCCATCAACGTACGCGGACTGACTTCCATCACTGGAAATAACCAGCCACTCATCATTCTGGACGGTGTACCCATCCGCAACGGCGGCACGGGTAAAGGCACGGACTTCGCCGAATTTGGCAACGACGGACAAATCCGTTCCAATGGTCTGGTAGACATCAACCCAGAGGACATCGAGAGCCTCAGTATTCTGAAAGGAGCTTCTGCCACAGCTCTCTACGGCTCGGAGGCTGCAAACGGTGCGGTAGTCATCACTAGCAAGCGCGCCAAAAGCGGCAAGCTGACGGTGGACTTCAATGCCCAAATCATGGCAAACTTACCGGCTTATCTGCCAAAAGTACAGACCGTATACGGGCCGGGAACCTACAACACCGCATACAGCGATTATGAGAAACAGACGGGAGGCTTCTATCAGAGAACCCTAAACGGACAAAGCTACAAAAGCCTCCGTTCCACCACCTTGTCCTTCGGCCCGAAATACGACGGCAGCGAGGTACTTTACTGGGACGGGAAGATGCGCCCCTACCAGGCACTGACCGACAACCCGTGGAAAGAGTTGTTTCGCACCGGCTGGACCCAGACTTACAATCTCGCCATCTCACAAGGGACGGAAACCACCAGCAACCGCTTCTCCTACACATTCATGGACGAGATTCCCAATGCCCTGACCGGAAGCTTCACCAAACACAACTTCAAGCTGACCGGTTCGTATCAACTGGCGAAACCGCTGAAACTGGAATACTCCCTTAACTACATCGTACAGAATGTAGAAGACCGCCCGCAAACCTCGCTCAACCTATACAGCGGTTTCGGCAACATGTTCTCCACCTTCCTGGACATTCCCTATCTGAAACAAAGTTACGTCACCAGTCTGGGATACCGTAATACCTTTGTCGGAGGAAACGCCACGCTGACTCCCGAGGAATCATGGGCCTACGACCCCAGTTACGCCACCGGAGTGAACAACATGCTGTGGAATATGTACCATCACCATAGCGACGAGACAGAGAACCGGCTCATCGGTATGATTCGCCCCACCTGGCAGATAACCAACTGGCTGAGTCTGCGCGCCCAGGTTTCAACTGATATCACAGATGTGAAGCAAACACTGAAATATGAAAGCGAACAACCCAATTCCCTATACGACCCCAACGGTAGCTTCCAGTCCATCAACCGCCGTTACGACATTGTCTATGGAGATGTTATGTTGAACTTCAACTATAATATCAACCGCTTCGACATTGCCGCCACCGTAGGCTGGACCGGACGCTACGAAAATATGAACAATATGAGGGTCTCCACCAATGGCGGGCTTGTCACGGAAAACTGGTTCGACCTCAATTCCAGCCGCTACACGCCAAGCAGTACTCTGCAACGTATGGAACTACTGAAAACCGGCTATATGGGTACACTGAGCCTGGGATGGGACAACTATCTATTCCTTGAACTGACCGGACGCCAGGAACGCTCGTCTACCCTAAAAGACCAGAGTTTTTTCTATCCTTCCGCCAATCTGAGTTTCCTCTTCACCCAAGCCTTCCACATGCCGTCATGGTGGAACTATGGAAAATTGCGCCTCTCATACGGTATCGTAGGAAATGCTCCTGAAACCTATACCGCCAATATCGTCTACGAGCAAGGTTCGGACAACGGATTCACCTGGAACACCATTCCCTCTTCATGGGGGAATGCAGATATCCGTCCGGAAAAGAAATACGAATACGAGATAGGTCTGGAAAGCAAGTTTTTAAATAACCGGTTGGGTATAGATATATCCTACTACAACAACCGTGTAAAGGACCAGATACTCTCCACGCCGCAACCTTCCACATCAGGCGTAAAGAATGTGTTGATGAATGTGGGCGAGGTAGCCAACCACGGCTGGGATATATCAATCAGTGCCACTCCCATACTGACCAGAGATTTCCGCTGGGACCTGACAGCCAACTATGGTGTATATAAGAACAAAGTAGTGAAACTGGCCGATGGAGTGCCCTATCTGGAAATACTCAACTCCGGAGGCAGCGGAATAAAAATACAAGCTGTGGAAGGCCAGCCAATGGGTGACATCTATGCACAGGTTCCCCAAGTGAACGAAAACGGTGAGTACCTCGTTTCCGATAAAGGTCTTTACCTCAACCAAACTGAATTGCAGAAAGTCGGCAACATCAATCCGGCAGGCGTAGGAGGTCTATTCAACTCTTTCTCCTACAAGAATGTATTCCTCGATTTCAGTATCGACTTCCGCATCGGAGGAGATGTCATCAACGAAATGAACCAATATGCCACCGCAGTGGGTCTGACACCCGAATCCCTGAAGTACCGTGATACGGAACACGGCGGACTGTCCTATTACTATCCGGGCGACAACAATTCCAGCGGAATTCCGGTACAAGTAGACCCTTCCACGGGTGCCGGCCCCAACGGAGAGATAATCTACCACGACGGCATCATTCTTCCGGGTGTAGTGGCCTCCACTGGCGAAAGAAACACACGTATCATTCCGGCAGGCTATTACTACAACACCACCTATAATTGGGGAACGGAGGCCGAACAGCTGACATACCGCCATTCGGTATTCGACAATTCTTATGTCAAACTGCGTGAATTGACCATCGGCTACCAATTTCCTGAAAAGATGATCTCCAAACTGGGACTGGGCCGGCTGAGTGTGTCGGTCTTCGGACGTAATCTCTTCTACTTCTACAAAGCACTGAAAAACTACGATGCGGAGTCGTCCGTCGGAACATCCTGGGCCAACCAGGCTACCGTGGGAAGTTCTACCACAGCTACCCGCAGTTTCGGTGTTTCACTTCGTGCAAGTTTCTGACAAAACAACCATCCAAAAAACAACAAAGAGTATGAAAAAGACAAAGATATTATCTCTTGTTTCATTGGGAGCATTCCTCTTGACAACATCAGGCTGTACGGATTATGACTTCGACAGCAAATACGAAGACCCCTCCAAAGTAACCCAAGTCACCATCAGTAATCTGATGGTAGGAGTCTTCCAAAAAGTAAAGGACTATGATGTTTACGAATACAACCGGTTCTTCGGATTCGATTCACAGTTTACGGGCAAGTATGCACAAACCTTCGGCTACTCCAACACTACGGATATGTATACCCCCGGCTATATACCCGCTATTGACGGACAGTGGGACAATGTGTATTCGGCACTGGCCCAGTTCCGCAAGCTGGAATCTCTCTACGAGGAAGAAAGCGCGGCAGAACAAGCCCAGGACGAGGCATTCTATCTTGCCGCCAAAGTACAGCTGTACGATTTTTTCGCCGCCACAGTGGACATTTTCGGGGATATGCCTTTTTCGGAAGCTTGCACACTGCCGCTTACCAACGATGTAGGTAAATCGTATGCTCATTATGACAAGGCCGAGGATATTTATAAAACCATTCTTGACGAGCTCAAAGAAATTGCTCCGCGGTTCCGCTCCATCCCCACACCGAGGAACTTCAATACACAAGACTTTATCAACAACGGGGACATGGACAAATGGGAACGCTATGCAAACTCCTTGCGACTGCGCCTTGCCATGCGCGTAGCCGCGCAAGGAGACTTGCAGGCGGAAGGCCGTACCGCCATCAAGGAAATCCTGGAAAATCCGTCAGCCTATCCGTTGATAGAGGAACAAGAAAACAACATTCTCATTGTCAACCAGAAGTCTGGGCAACTGAACTTCACCGCAGGCCACGGACTGGGTGACTGGGTAACCAACCGACTTGCTTCGGGCGCCATCATCGACCGCATGCTGGGCCATGGCAACTATGATATGACCAGCAATGACCCACTGAGCGGCGTTTATGTGAAAGGAGAAGACGACCCGCGCATCCTGCTCAACTTCAATCCCGTGAAGATTACCAACCAAAACACCGGTCAATTGGACGAGCACCGTTATCTGGGTACAGACCTTACCGTGGCGGATGAGCTGACGGAATATTACAACTCGCAGGCACAAGACGAAGTCAATACCAGCAACACCGGTTTCTCACAAATCACGCAGAAAGGTTTCTTTTGGGAAAACGACAAATTCGACATGCTGATAATGGCCTCACCCGAAATCCATTTCCTGAAAGCGGAAGCCTATGAAATGGGGTATGGAGTGGCAAAGAATGAAGCAAAAGCGGAAGAAGAGTTCAAAAAGGCTGTCAGCCAGTCCATCACGCTTTACTACTATTACGATTCGGTAAGTACGGGTGAAAACGCACGCCGGTATGATGCCCCTACCGCCGAAGAAACCGCCTCTTTCGCCGCTGCCAAATGGAACAGCACGAAATATACAGACAAGATGGATGCCATCATTACCCAAAAGTGGCTGCATTTCGGTTTCCTAGCCAGTCGTGAGGCATGGAGTGATATCCGACGTACCGGCTATCCGTCCGGCCTAGCCTTCCCCGAAGTGGCCGGTACCATCACAAATGTGCCGAACCGCTGGAGATACCCGAATACGGAAGTCAACTACAATCCCTACTATAAAGAGGTGTCAGCCGAAGACACTTACTACCACAAACTGTTCTGGGCAAAATAAGGACTTTGTTTGCAAACCCATTCTGCCCAGAGAGTGTACCATAACTC
>OLJA01001775.1_pt1 | contig 10450 bp, 8 predicted proteins | sample 1601401 | NCBI WGS metagenome assembly OLJA01 (sample SAMN01915217, study PRJEB22387) | human gut metagenome | isolation source: stool | host: Homo sapiens | place: USA | reverse complement strand
GGATGCCCTGCATTTTGGCATCCTCCTTGCGCAGATAGTGGGAGTCGTTGGTGGCCGCCATGGGAATTCCGGTCTCCCGTGCAAGCTTGATGAGCTGCGGCAGCACAGTATTATCCTCTTCCAGACCATGGTCCTGAAGCTCGATATAATAGTTTTCCTCGCCGAAGAGGTCTCGATACCACAGCGCTGCTGCTTTGGCGCGCTCATAATCGCCCGCCAGAATAGCCTGCGGAACTTCGCCTGCCAAACAGGCCGACAGGCAGATCAGACCTTCGTGATATTTTTCCAGCAGTTCCTTATCAATGCGGGGCTTGGAATAAAAGCCCTCCACAAAGGCGGCCGACACCATTTTGATCAGGTTTTTGTAGCCGGTCTCATTTTTGCACAGCAGGATCAGGTGGTTGTTGCCGTCGATCTTATTTACCTTGTCAAAGCGGGTGCGGGTGGCCACATACACCTCACAGCCGATGATGGGCTTGATGCCAGCCTTTTTTGCAGCCTTATAAAACTGCACGCAGCCGTACATCACGCCGTGGTCGGTGCAGGCAATGGCGGTCTGTCCGCACTCTTTTACGCGATCCATCAGCTGGTCAATGCGGCAGGCACCATCCAGCAGGCTGTACTCTGTGTGGATGTGCAGATGGACAAAAGGCCGGGTATTGGGTAATGCTTCGCTCATGCTTTTGTCTCCTGTTCCAGATTCTGCCGCAGATTTTCGGCCAACGCCTCCAGCTTCTTCATCCGGTGCGACAGGCCGGATTTGCTCACGGGCGGCTCAAAGCAGCCGCACAGCGCTGTGAGCGAAAGATCCGGGTACTGCATCCGCTTGGCAGCAGCCTCCTGCAGTACCTCCGGCAGAGTGCTAAGGGCATCCTGCTCTTCCAGAAAGCGGATGGCCTTCAGCGTCTGCGCATTGGCACGGGCCGTTTTGCCAAGGTTTGCCGTATCACAGTTGGTCTGTCGGTTGGTCTGGTTGCGCACCTGTTTGAAGGCTTTTTGCGCATGCATTTCCTCTGCAGCGTTTCCAGCGCCCATAAAGCTGAGCAGCCGTTCCACATTGGCCCCGGTCTTGACGTAGATCAGGTTCACGCCGTTGCGGCGGGTGCGGTGCGGTGCAAACTCATGCTCTGCCAGAAGCGCTTCAAAGTCCCGTGCCAGATTGGTGCGGGAGGTAAGAAATTCCAGATTATATTCTTTCTGCGGATCAATGACCGTTCCACTGCACAAAAAAGCTGCGCCAATGTACGCACTGACGCAGGTCTGACAGCGGATAAGGCGGGGATCGATCTGCAGGCTGGTCTCGCTGCCCGTGGTGCCGAACAGCTCGTGCACCCGGGCCACCTGCTCCGGCGCGCGGATGTTGAATTCATACAGCACGCCGCTGGGCCGCTGCTTGTGCAGGATCTCGCCCTGCACGCCGCAGCGTGCGAACAGCTGCTGGGCAGCCTGCACCGTCTCCTGCTGCTCGGTCTGCACCACCAGACCCTTTGCATCAAAATATTTGGCAAAGCACGCAATGCCATAAGCTGCCGCACGCACACAGCAATCCTTCTGGATGCTGCGCTGCGCGATCTCCTCCCGCGCGCGGGATGCAAAACTACTCATACTTCCTCGAATTCTGTCAGCGTTTGGCATCGCGGTGCTGCACGCCCGGCTCGTAGCCGAGTTGCGTGCAATACTCCGCGATCTTACGCGCAAATGTAATGGAACGGTGCTTGCCGCCGGTACATCCCACCGCAATGGTCAGCTGGCTTTTGCCCTCCTTGACGTACAGCGGCAGTGCATACTGCAAAAAGTTCTCATACCGCTTGAGCAGTTCCTGCGCTTCCGGGTGGCTCATGACAAAATCCACCACATCCTGATCAAGGCCGGTCTTATGCTTGAGTTCCGGCACGTAGAAGGGGTTGGGCAGGCAGCGCACATCCAGCACAAGGTCTGCCTCCGGCGGGATGCCGAATTTGAATCCAAAGGACATCACGGTCAGGCGCATGGCGCCCTTGGCTCCGCCATTTTTTGCAAAAAGATCGCAGATGCGTTCTTTGTTTTGTGCTGTAGAAAGCAGGGCGGTATTGATGACGTAATCTGCACGCTCCTGCAAAGGCTTCAATATTTTGCGTTCCTTTGCAAAGGCCTCCCGGGTGGAAATGCCCTCGGCAATGCTGATGGGGTGGCGGCGGCGGGTCTCGCTGTAGCGGCGCATCAGAACGTCGTCCGGGGCATCCAGAAATAGAATTTTATAATCCACACCCTGCTCATCCAGCTTGTCGAGCGCACGCTCGATCTCTTCGCTGGTGCGGCAGCCGCGCACATCCATGGAAAGAGCCACCCGCTCCAGCTGGCTGTCGCCCGCTTCCGAGAATGCAGTGATGCTGGGCAGCAGTCCGGCCGGAACATTATCTATACAGAAAAAACCGATATCTTCCAGCGCATTCATAGCCACCGACTTGCCTGCACCGGAAAGTCCGCTGACGATCAACAGCTCCATAATCTGATCTACCGCTCCTTTTTTGCTTTTTCCGTTATCGGACGACCCGGATCTCTTTTTCAAGGTCGTAGCCCGTCTTTTCCTTTACGATGGCGCGCACCTCGTCACAAAGTGCCAGCACATCAGCACAGGTAGCGCCGCCAAGGTTTACCACAAAGCCGCAGTGCTTATCGCTGACGGCTGCGCCGCCGTGGCGATAGCCGCGCAGGCCGCACTGGTCGATCAGCGCAGCCGCAAAAGCACCCGCCGGGCGCTTGAAGGTGCTGCCGGCGCTGGGCTTATCCAGCGGCTGTTTTTCCACACGCTTGGCCATCAATTCATCCATTTTTGCACGGATGTCCGCTGCGTTTCCGGGCTGCAGATGGAACTGTGCCGAAAGGATGCAGCCGCCGTTTTCTTCAAAAATGCTGTGGCGGTAGCTCAGATCCAGCTCTGCCGCCGATGCCTGCACGACCTCTCCTTCTGCGGTCAGATACCGCACCACGGTGAGGACATCCTTCATTTCGCCGCCGTAGGCACCCGCATTCATATACACTGCACCGCCCACCGTGCCGGGGATGCCGTAGGCAAATTCCAGCCCGGACAGGCCATGCTTCAGTGCCGCCTTACACAGTGCCGCAAGGCGGACACCTGCGCCTGCGGTCAGGACTGTATCTTCCACCGCGATCTCTGCGTCCAGTGCCGAAACATCGATCACCACGTCGGAAAAGCCTTCATCCGCAAACAGGATGTTGCTGCCGTTTCCCAGCAGGTAATAGCGGACAGCCTGCTCTTTGCAAAGCGCAACTGCACTGCAGAGCTGCTGCTCGTTTTCCGGCATGACAAACAGCTGTGCCGGGCCTCCGATTTTAAAGGTACAGTGCGCCGCAAGCGGTTCATTCTCCCTGAACGGGATCGCCGCTGCCTGCAGTTTCTGCTTGAATCGTTCCATGATAACTTGCTCCTTTTGCGGTGTGGGATCAATCCATTTTATCGTCCAGACCCAGACGGATCAGCAGTTCACGCGCTGCGTTGTAACCCATCTTCTTCTGGCGGTTGTTGATGGCTGCAGTTTCCAGCACGACAGCCAGATTGCGGCCCGGTGAGACCGGAATGCTGGTGCTGGGAATGCTGACGCCCAGAATGTCGTAGTATTCGTTTTCCAGACCGGTGCGCTGGTAGTTCTTAGTGGGGTCCCATGCTTCCAGCTGAACCACAAGGTCAAGGCTTTCGCTCAGCTTGACCGCGCCCACGCCGTACACACGGGCCACATTGACGATGCCAATGCCGCGCAGCTCAATGAAGTGGCGGATATTCTCCGGGGCAGTACCCATGATCTGGCGGTTGGACACCTTGCGCAGCTCCACCGCATCATCTGCCACAAGGCGGTGGCCGCGCTTGACCAGCTCGATGGCAAGCTCGCTTTTGCCAATGCCGCTGTCGCCCAGGATCAGGATGCCTTCGCCGTACACTTCCACCAGCACACCATGGCGGGTGATACGCGGTGCCAGTTCCAGATTCAGCACACTGATCAGGCTGCCCATCAGAGTGCAGGTGGTCTCGTTGGAGCGCAGCAGTGCAACACCATGCTTCTGGGCCAGCTCCTGCATTTCCGGGAAGGGGGTCAGTTCTTCGCTGCGGCAGACGATAACAGCCGGCGGCTGCTGACGGAACAGCTGATCCAGCGCTTCGTAGCGTTTTTCCGGTGAAAGGCCGGACAGAAAGTTCATCTCGGCCAGACCCATGATCTGCAGACGCAGCTTATCAAAATAATCGTAATAGCCCGCCAGAAACAGACCCGGGCGGTTCACTTCGGCGATCTCCACACAGATCTGATCCAGTTCCTTCGGCGTATAGACAACTTCCATGCTGACACGGTCGGTCAGCGTTTTGAGCGAGACATTGAATGTGCCCATTCTTGTTCCTCCTGTGCTCCCCTTTTGCTGCACAGCCCTGCCTGCTGTCAGGTACCGTACAGGATTCCTTCTTATTATTATAATAGAACGATCGGTAAAAAACAATATTGTGCGGGCGGCTTTTTCGCAGCCCGGCAAGAATGCACGCAGCAGCGCAGCCATGTACTGATTTTTTACATTTTTCTTACCTTTACACGGATTTTACATTCCCTCGATTTTGGATTTTACATTGCATCTGTATACTCAAAATCAGGAGAAACACATCAAAAACACGTCAAACAAAAGTGAGGAAATCTTTATGACCATCTTCAATGTCTTTTCCCTGCTTGGAGGTCTTGCCCTGTTCCTGTTCGGCATGGACATCATGGGCAAAGCACTGGAAAAGCAGGCCGGCGGCCAGCTGCAGAAGATCCTGAGCAAGCTGACTGACAACCCCCTTAAAGGCTTTTTCCTTGGCCTGTGCGTCACCGCTGTGATCCAGAGTTCCAGCGCTACCACGGTCATGGTAGTCGGCTTTGTCAACAGCGGCATCATGGAGCTGCATCAGGCCATCGGCGTGATCATGGGCAGCAATGTGGGCACCACTGTCACCAGCTGGATCCTGAGCCTTTCCGGCCTGCAGGGCGACAGCCTCCTCATCAATCTGCTCAAACCCACTTCTTTCAGTCCTTTGCTTGCATTTATCGGCATTTTGCTGTATATGTGTAAGAGTGAGAAGAAAAAAGGCGTGGGCACCATCCTCATCGGCTTTGCCGTGCTGATGACTGGCATGACCACCATGTCTAACGCCGTCCTGCCCCTGCAGAACGAGGCATGGTTCACCAGCCTGTTCACCCGCTTTTCCAACCCCCTTCTGGGCGTTCTGGTGGGTGCCCTTGTTACCGGCATCATCCAGAGCTCCAGCGCCAGCGTGGGTATTCTGCAGGCGCTGAGCGCCACCGGCGTGATCACCTACGGCAGTGCCATTCCCATTATCATGGGTCAGAACATCGGCACCTGCGTTACCGCGTTGATCTCCTCTGTGGGTGCCAACAAGAATGCACGCCGTGCTGCCATGGTCCATCTGTACTTCAACATCATCGGTGTGACCATCTTCCTTGTCGGCTTTTACGGCCTGAATACGGTCTGCCACTTTGCTTTTGTGAACACCACCATCGAGGCATGGGGCATCGCTGTGGTGCACTCGGTGTTCAATATCGTGGCAACGCTGGTGCTGCTGCCCTTTGCAAACCTGCTGGAAAAGCTTGCTATCCTCACCATTCCGGATTCGCCGGAAAAGGAAAGCTTTGCGCTGCTGGATGACCGCCTGCTGAACACCCCTGCCGTGGCCGTGGAGCGTGCACGCTCTGCAACTGCTGAAATGGCAGAGCTTGCCCGTGTGGGCGTGATGCAGGCCATGAGCCTGACTCATGAGTGGAACGACACCCTTGCGCAGAAAGTCCGCGAGGAAGAGACGCAGGTAGACCGTTACGAGGACGCTCTCGGCACCTACCTTGTCAAGCTTTCCAGCCGTGAGCTGAACCATGCCGACAGCCAGAGCGTAAATACTCTGCTGCACACCATCAGCGATTTTGAGCGCATCAGCGACCATTCCGTAAACCTGATGGAATCTGCCGAAGAGATGCACACCAAAGAAATCCAGTTCTCGCAGGATGCCCGCGACGAGCTGCAGGTGCTGGAGGATGCGGTGCAGGATATTCTGAACCGCACCACTGATGCTTTCCGCAAGGGTGATCTGCATCTTGCCAGCAAGGTGGAACCGCTGGAAGCCGTGGTCAACGAGCTGGTACGTGCCATCAAGGCCCACCACATTGCCCGCCTGCAGGCCGGCAGCTGCTCCATTGAATATGGCTTTGTGCTGGACGACCTGCTGACCAACTATGAGCGTGTGTGCGACCACTGCAGCAACGTAGCCGTTGCACAGATCGAGGTTGCACAGGACAGCTTTGATACCCACGCATACCTCAACGAGCTGCGTCACGGCAATGACACCAAGGAAAGTGAGGAATTCCATCGCCGTCTTGACCGTTACCGTGAACGCTATCTCTTCCCTGAAAATCAATCTGCGGAGGATTTTGACAAATGATCTATATTGTTGAAGACGATGCCGCCATCCGGGAGCTGGAACAGTATGCCCTGCAGTCCAGCGGATACGAAGTGACCAGCTTTGAAAGCTCTGAGCTGTTCTGGCAGGCCATGCACGCTGCAGAGCCGGAACTGGTGATCTTAGACGTGATGCTGCCCGGTGAGGACGGTTTTTCCATCCTGAAAAAGCTGCGCAACACCCCTTCCCTGCGCAGGCTGCCCGTCATCATGGTGACTGCAAAATCCAGTGAGCTGGACACCGTGCGCGGGCTGGACTGCGGTGCCGATGATTACATCTCAAAGCCTTTTGGCATCATGGAATTTTTGAGCCGGGTGCGCGCCGCCTTGCGCCGCTCGGCTCCGGAAGCACGTCCCAACGTACTCAGCTTTCACGAGATCCTGCTGGACAATGCCCGTCACAACGTGACTGTGAGCGGAACGCCGGTGGAGCTGACCTACAAGGAGTACAGTCTGCTGCGTTTGCTGCTGGAGAACACCAATCTGGTGGTGACACGCGAGACCATTCTGCAGGTGGTGTGGGGCACCGACATTTCGGTGGAGAGCCGCACTGTGGATATGCATATCCGCACCCTGCGCAAAAAGCTGGGGGATGCCGGCAAATACATCTGCACTGTGCGCAAGGTGGGTTACAAGCTGACCGATGAAGAGGAGGCCGGTGAAGAATGAAGCTGCGCAGCATGGAAGAAAAGATCAGCTACCGCCTGTTCCTGATGGGCTTCCTCGGTCTGCTGTTCACGGCGGCGCTTTGCATCTTTGTTTTTCACAAGGCATTCACGGCTCAGGCATGGACCAGCCTTGAGCGGGAAGCCGATCTGGCAAGCGTCGGTTATGATCTGGTGCAGGACCCGCAGCAGCTTTCGTTCTTTGTTACCAATGATCTGCGCATCACCCTGATCTCGCAGGACGGCAGTGTGCTGTTTGAATCTGCTACCGATCAGCCTATGGAGAACCATCTCTCCCGCCCGGAGATCCGTCAGGCCATGACCGAAGGTGTGGGCCGGGACATCCGCGACTCCCAGACCATGGGCTACGAGACCTATTACTATGCCATATTGCTGCCCAACGGTGAGATTTTGCGCATGGCACAGGATGCAGAAACGGTCTGGTCTATTTATGATTCGACCCTGCCTGCCATCGTGCTGAGCTGTTTCCTGATGATGGGCGCAGCCGCTATCATTGCCGGACTGCTGACCAAGAGTCTTGTCCAGCCTGTACTCAAGATGACCGATGACCTCGACCACATCCAGGAGAATGTCCCCTACAAGGAGCTTATCCCCTTTGCCGAGAGTATCCACTCCGACCGGATGCTGCGGGAAAATAACGAGAAAATGCGGCAGGAGTTCACGGCCAATGTCAGCCACGAGCTAAAAACGCCTCTGACCAGCATCTCCGGTTATGCAGAGCTCATCGAGACCGGCATTGCAAAACCCGAGGATACGCCGGGTTTTGCCCGCAAGATCCATGTAGAGGCCAGCCGGATGATACAGCTGGTCAACGATATTCTGCAGCTCTCCCACCTCGACAATGTGAGCGAGACGGGTGCTGCGCCTGCAATGGAAACGGTCGATCTGCTGGATGTGGCCCGCGAGTGCGTGGAGCGCCAGAAGGTCAACGCCCGGCACTCCTATATCTCCCTGACCTACCTCGGCGAAAGCGCCCCTGTGACAGGCAGCCGCGTCCTGCTGGATGAGCTGTGCCAGAACCTCTGCGACAACGCCATCCGCTACAACCGCCCTGGCGGAAAAGTCCAGATCATCACGGCCTGCACCCGGGACGGTCACTGCACCCTGACCGTGAAGGACAACGGCATCGGTATCCCGAAAGACGCGCAGTCCAGCGTGTTCGAACGCTTCTACCGGGTGGATAAGAGCCGGAGCAAGGCCACCGGCGGCACCGGGCTGGGGCTGGCCATCGTCAAGCACATTGCCCGCATCCACAACGCCCGTATCCGGCTGGAAAGCGAGATCAATGTCGGCACGACCATCACCGTCGTCTTTGAGACCGCCCATTAAAGATCCAGCATCTTCACGCTTGCCCGCACTTCCGGGCAGGCGTTTTTTGTTGTAAAAAAGGCACCCGGCCCTTCCTTCAGCGCACGGACTGCGCCCAGCCGGAGAAGGTCTGCGCCCGACTGCCAGGCCCGGACGATGGTCTCTTCGCAGAGCGCCTCCAGCTGGCGGCACACGCTTTCCGCCACCGGCGGTGTGCCCGCCCTGCGCTGGCCGGTCAGCGTGACCGAAAACCCGTTTCCTTCCGCTTCCACCGAAACGACACAGCGCCGGAGGGTGACAGTCTCCCCTTCCAGTGCGAACTCCACCGGCATTGTCCGTTCCTGCAAGAGCTGCGCCATGGCCGTCTCGTTCGGGGAAAGTCGGGTGCTTTCCTGCACCGTCAAAAGGCAGCTCTCCTTCTGCCATGTCACCCCGTTCTCCTCAATTTTCAAGATGGGGATCACGGCCCCCGCTGCGCACTCGTACAGATGCGGTGCCCACGCAGCGGTATCCTCGGCGGCCTGCAAAAGCGCTCCCGGAAGCGTTTCCGGGGCCGCATCGGTCTCTTCCGGTTCTTCCACGCCGCCCGACAGACCGTCCGGCGGAGTTTCTTCCGTCAGCGCCCCGCTACCAGCAGCAAAGAACACCCGCGCCGACAGGCGGCTGACGGGTTCCGTTTGCAGAAACTCCTCCAGCTCCAGGACATCGGTTTGCGACGCTGTTTCGTCAAAGAGAAGATATTCACACAGCCGGTAATTTGCAGCTTTGGGCAGTTCCCGTTCGGCTTTGTGCAGCGCGAGCGGCAGCGTGGCATCCTCGGCCGAACAGCTTCGAATTTCTGCCACGGCGTCGGAGGCATCCGCAGCTGCTTCCGGGAACTGATAGAGCAGCTGCACCGCCCAGCCGCTGCGGTTCGGCTGGACGATGAGTGCCCGCACCATGCTTTTCTCGGTGGTCTCCATCCGCAGAAAGACGCCGCACCAGAGCACCAGAACGCCCCCTGCCAGCCAGCGCAGTGCATGGGAAGCTCTCATTCCGGCACCCCCTTTTCCGGTTCCTCCGGGCGGCAGAGCAGTTCCCGCAGGACCCGCACCAGAAAGCAGCCCCGGAACAGTGCCGCTGCCAGCCAGACGAGCAGAAAGGCTGCATCCAGCCGGGAGACACGTCCCAGCGTCCCGGCGCGCAGCAATTCATCCCCCGGAAGCGGACGGCCGGACCCAAACAGAAGTTCCCGCCCCAGCGCAAAACCGAACAGCCCCGCCAGCGTCAGAAACGGCAGCAGGAAGCAGCGCCTCCCGGTGCATCCGCGTTTTCCAAATAGAAGCGGCCACGCGATGGATTCCGCATAAAGCGGGAAGCGGAGATTCCCTGTGGGTTCCGCTGCGGGGAAAAGATTCTCCCAGTGAAGCTGGCCGTGCAGGCTCCCAACGCAGGCAAGACCCGCCAGCGCCAGTGCCCACCACAAGACCCCCGCACTGCGGGAAAAGACGTCCGGCTTCAGCTGCCAGCCCGCCCACAGCAGCAGCGGCAGAACGCCGAGGACTGCCATGGACGAAAACTGCTCCTGGCACACCTGCTGTGCCTGCCAAAGCGTCTCCCACAGCTCTGCGCCAAACCACACGGACAAAAGCAGGCAGAGCAGCCGGGGGCGGATGCCGGTTTCGGAACGAAGCCCCTCTTCCCCTTCGGCGGGCATCAAGCAGGACGAAAGCAGGCCGATGCCCAGCGCCATGGGGAACCCTTGCAGCAGTAACAGCCGGGCTGGCATGGCGCTGCCGGAAGTGATGCACTGCCCCAGCACCGCGGTCAGAACGCTGAGCGGCACGGCGGCACGGAACGATCCGGTTTGCTCCATTGGCTCACCTCCGTTTCTGCCAGATGGAAAAAGGATGTGCGGACAGGGTGCGGTAGGTCCGGCGGGTCACACCGTCCGGAGAAAGTGCGGTTTGCGGGAAACGCACCGGTGCATAATA
>OLJA01001770.1_pt1 | contig 10466 bp, 9 predicted proteins | sample 1601401 | NCBI WGS metagenome assembly OLJA01 (sample SAMN01915217, study PRJEB22387) | human gut metagenome | isolation source: stool | host: Homo sapiens | place: USA | reverse complement strand
CATCATCATGCTGTACATAAATAACTTCTATGCCTTGTTCTCGAGCTGCTCCAATCAGCTTTTTGATATTACCAACAAACTTTCTGAACTCATATAAGCGTTCATCCACGATACCATTCTGTGCATCTACAACCAATAAAACCATGAATAATCTCTCCTTTTTGAGCTTTTTGCTTTGATTCAAATAAACTAAATTCGTATATTATAATAGAGCGTAACTTCTGCTTCATACACCGATTCTGTATGAGAATCAAATAGCACCCATTCCCCGTTGCAGACGCACTCCGGGCACGGGCACAGCGGTGCGCCGTTCTCTATCCCCTTCAGATCCTTGCAGATGGTAGCACCGCACTTTTCCTGAAAGTTTTGCAGCAGCTCCTTGGAAATGCGGGGTGTGCCCTTGCCGTCGGTGACGATGCCCGCCACCATCACAGCGCCGATCAGTGCGCCGCAGGTGCTCTCCATGCAGCCCATGCCGGCGGCATAGCCTGCGCCAAGCTTCATCAGGGTGTCGGCATCCACCGGCAGCTTGTCCTCAAATGCCTTCAGCACCGCCTGTGCACAGTTGCACTGTCCAGTAGCTTTCCATGCGGCAGCCTGTGCCGCCCGTTCTTCGATGTTCATTTTACAGTCCTCTTTCTTTGATGAATCGTAGTTTATTCGACATTATCATAAAATTCCTGTAACACTGTTGCCAATTCCTCCGGAGATTCTATGTTTGCTTCATGACCTGCTTTCAGAAGTTCATGGAAGTGGGAATCGCTCAAATAACTGGCAAGTTCCTTTGAGGCTTTTTTGTTTGCGTTGTCCTTTTCCCCACAAACGATCAATGCCGGACAGGACACCTTACATAATGAATCCCTGAAATCCAATTCCGTCATCGTACCGCACAAGCTGATCACATCTGCTTTTTTGAAGCCAAATTGCTTGAACATTGTATTCGGCATAAAGCGAAACAGCATATTCTGGAACTTCAATAGCTTTTCAGGCATTTTATATTGTGCTGCAATTAGCACCAGTGCCTTTACTTTATTCGGATGGTCTATCGCATAATTAAGTGCCAGAACAGCACCCAAGGAAAGCCCGCACAAGACGATTTCGTCATTTTCCTTGTTGCACTCTTCTGAGAATGCAGTATACAGCTCCCTATAGGTGGCCGCTTTTCCTTCCAGCATCTCTGCCAAGCTCAAGCTGGCGCTTCTATCCGAGACCGTCGTTTCTTTTATCACTCTGTCCCAACTGTCTGGTTTTTGTCCCAATCCATGTAAGTATAAATACTTCATCTACTTTTTACCATCATCGTTTTTCCTTTTTTCTTCATACGTCCTGCTTCTTTTCCAGTGCTTCAAAGTGATACCGGGGCTTACCTTTGCTCTTTTTGCCGTACTCGATGGCCTCTTTGGGGCAATAGCAGATGCACGCCATGCAGTGGGTACAGTTTTTGCCCCAGACTGGCCTGCCGCTTTCCAGATGGATGTTGTTCAGGGGGCACAGCTCCACGCACTTACCGCAGCCGATGCAGGCATCCGTTGCCCGGAAGGCATCCGCTTTTACAAAAAAGCGATAGAACACCGGGTTCACCGGGCCGCTCATAAAGCGGTCGTAGAGGTTCTCTCTCGGCGGAGGAAATTCCTGCCCGGCCTTGAGCTGGGCCAGCACCTTCTGAAGCGCAGGCTCTGCCTGCTCCACGATGCTCCGTGCCTGCTCCTTTTGGGGTGCATTGAACATGGCAATGTAGTTTTCCGGCATGATGATCTGGGCTGTGCCCATATACTGCAGCTGCTTTTGCGCCGCAAGCTGCCGGTTGTATTTTGCCGCATTGCCGATCTCGCTGCCGCAGTCCATCACAAACCAGATGCGCTCTGCCCCGGTCAGCGCGGTCTTGCCCAGCCACTCCGACACCACCCGGGGGATACGCCATGCGTAGGTAGGCGTGACCAGCACCACGTCACGCCCGGTCTGCACCGGGGCGGTATCCCCTGCCTTGATGCAGGCGTTCAGGTCGTAAAGCGGCATCTCCAACCCTTCGGCAATGCGCCGCGCCAGATACCGGCTGTTGCCGGTTCCCGTAAAATAAAGTACCATGGCTGCCCCCTCATTTTGTGTTATTCAGATGTCCGTCTGCCCGGCAAACTGGAACTTGTCGGGGCGAGGCCCCTCCATCTTGCTGCCGCAAGACCGTTCGGTCGCTTAAAGTCCCCACTGGGGACTTTATTGTTCCGCTTCGCTTCACAAACGCGAACTTGTCAGGGCGAGGCCCTTCCGTCTTGCCCGCGGCAAGACCGTTCGCCGCTTCAAAGCCCCACTGGGGCTTTGATTGCTTCGCAACCACTTACCTACAATCCTACTTGACATTTGGGTGTCCAGCGGGTATGCTCCTATTATACGCAGAACTGACACCATGAAAATACCCAGAATAAAGTTTTTTCATGGGGTCAGTTTGACGCAATACCCAGACAGGAGGGATGATTTATGGTCCATCTGACCACGGCGCTGGATGCTTCTTCTGGCGTGCCGCTGTACGAACAGCTGTACCGCAGCCTTGCCGGAGAGATGCGAAGCGGCACCCTTGCGGCGGGCACCCGGATGCCCGGCAAGCGGCGGCTGGCGGCAGAGCTGTCCGTCTCGGTGAATACGGTGGATGCCGCCTATCAGATGCTGGCGGCGGAAGGGTATCTGGAGTCCCGGGAGCGCAGCGGCTTTTATGTACAGGAGTATCTGTCCCCGCCCTCCCGACCGGCCGGTCTGCCCCAGCCGCCTGCACCGCCGGTGCCGCCCCCCGCGCCGCTGGTGCGGTACGACCTTTCCACCCGCGGGGTAGACCCGGAGCTGTTCCCCTTCCGCACATGGGCGCGGCTGCAAAAGGAGCTGCTCTATTCTTCGCCCCAGCTGCTCACCCACGGCGATGCGCAGGGCGACCCGGCCCTGCGGCAGGCGCTGGCGGAATATCTCTCTGAATACCGCGGTGTGCAGTGCGGGCCGCATCAGATCGTGGTGGGCGCGGGATTGGAATATCTGCTGGGCCTGCTGGCACCGCTGCTGCCCGGTCCTGCAGCGGTGGAAACGCCGGGCTACCCCCGTGCTTTGCAGGTGCTGCAGAACAACGGTGTGCACTGCTGCTGCCTACCGGTGGACGAGGACGGCCTTTCGGTGGAAGCACTGAACCGGTCGGATGCAGCGGTGTGCTACGTCACGCCCAGCCACCAGTTCCCCACAGGCGTTACCATGCCTGCGGGCCGCAGGGCCGAGCTTCTGCACTGGGCAGCCCGCAGGCCGGGCGGGCGGTATATTATAGAAGATGATTACGATTCGGAGTTCCGTTTTGATACCCGGCCTCTGCCCAGCCTGCAGGGCATGGCGGGTGCAGACGGCCCGGTGGTGTACCTCTCCACCTGCTCCCGCAGTCTGGCTCCCAGCATCCGTATCGCCTATATGGTGCTGCCGGAGCATCTTCTGCCTGCATGGCGGAAAAAATACCGCCTGTACTCCGGCACGGTGAGCCGGTTCGAGCAGCAGACGCTGGCCCGCTTTATCACCGAGGGCTACTTCACCCGGCATCTGGCCCGGGAGCGGGTGGCCTACAAGGCCCGGCGGGACGCGCTGGCGGCAGCATTGAACACTGCCTTTGCTCCCGGCGAGCTGACCCTTGCGGGCCTGCACACCGGCCTGCACCTGCTGGCAAAGCTCAAAGACCCGCCGCCGGATGCTGCGCTGCGCTGCGCGGCGGAAGCCGAAGGCGTGCAGCTGAGCCTGCTGAGCGATTACGACCTGACCGGAGAAGCACCCTCAGCGGCGGGCACGCTGGTGCTGGGTTATGGCTCGCTGAAGGACGAGGCCTGCGCCTCGGTGGGCGAAACATTGAAAAAGGTCTGCATGGCAGCGCGGGAAGCATCCGTGACCGTGTAAGTGCCGCTGGCGGCATCCCACTGGCCGGGCAGGGCCTGCGCCGCCACAGCGGCGCTGTTGTTGGCAAGAAATTCCAGAGTGCGCTCCAAAGCGTCATAGTCCAGCGCGGTCAGGTCGGTGAGCAGGGCCGAACTGCTGGCACGCAGGGCATCCGGCAGGGTGGCGGGCAGCAGGTCCAGATCCTGCCGGAGAAAAGCATCCCACACGGCAGCGCGGGCCGCTGCGGTGCGTACGGGTGAAAAGGTTTCGTCGGCCTGCAGCTGGCACAAGAATTCGTGCGCGTCCCCGGCGGAAATGCCCTGCACGGCCCGGCTGCGACCATAGCGGGCAAGCTCTTCCTCGGTCAGTGCGCCGGTAAAGCCCACCCGCACCGGCCCGTACCGGTTGGAAATTCGTTCCAGCACCGCAGGCGAAAAAGCCAGATATCGGGTGCCCTCTGGCAGGGCCAGCACCTGTGCCAGCGCTTCGCGGCAGCGGGCCGGGCCTGCGGCAGCGTAGCAGCGGGCAAGGGATGTTTCTTCTTCTGCAAAAGGCACGGTGAGCACGGCAGGCACGCTGAGCAGATGCACGCAGTTCTGGCTGGCGTTCAGGTAGGCCAGCACAAAGCCGGGCTGTTCGCCGGAAACGCACAGCAGCACAGTGAGCTGGTCGGTGGTCTTGGGCAGCTGGATGAGCACACCGCTCTCGCTGCGGGCAGCCTGCCGCAGCTGGGTGCGCAGCTGCTGACGGGACAGCAGCACCGTGCCGCCCACCAGCGGCACCAGCACCAGCAGCGAAGCAAACAGTGCTGCCCAAAAGGGCTTCCAACCTCCACTGCGCATGGGATACACCGCCTTTCCTTTGCATAAAGCTTTGGCCTGCAGGCAAGACTTTATGCAGAAAAGGAGGCGTTTGCAGATGAAAAACAAAAAAGAGACAGCACCGACCACAGAGAAAGAACGGGAGGACTTCTGGCTGGAGATCGGCCCCGCCAGCGCCTATTACGGCACAGATTCTTACGAAACCGCGAAAGAAAACGGCGATGCCAGCCCGGATGGCAAAGCCCGGGGGTTTGAAGGCGCGGAGCCTAAATAAAGTGGTTGGTTCCCAGCGTGCCGGTAATTTCTCCTCGGACACGAATCGGGCCATTCCATCGCCCGCCCTATTGCCTGCGGCAACAGGGTCCCACCCCAGCGGACGGTCCTTGGAGAAACTCCCGGCCCACTGGCCCGGTAGATGCAGCTTGCCATTACGGCTTTTTGGGGTGAAAATGCGTTTGTTCCCCTGAAAAGTCACACCAAAACAAAATTCATCTGTCGGCATAACAGATGAAAAAGCAGCGTATGATATACAAAATGTCTTGCGCACAAGGACAGAATATGGTATAGTTTTTCTATCGCGCACAACTGTGCGCCGGAAGAACTGAAAAAGACGTGCACGGCGGGGAAAGACCGTGCACTCTGGAGAAGCCCGCTTGTAAAGTGGGTGCCGAAGGTGTAAGGCCGCAGGGAAAGCGGCTGTATCTCTCAGGCAAAAGGACAGAGCCATCGTCTTTGCGCAATGGGGCGCAGCCGGGAATGCGGCGCACCCCGGCTGCGGAAAATGAGAGCGCTCCGAATTTTGCGGGCAGAGCCTTTGGCGGGTTCTGTCCGCTTTTGTTTTGTGTATAGGGGGAAAGAGAGAATGGTCGAGATGATCACGCAGGTGAACAATGCCATCAATGGCGTGGTGTGGGGGCCGTTTGGTCTGGCACTGCTGTTCTGCACCGGCTTCTGGATGAGCGCCCGCACGGGCTTTTTCCAGTTCCGCAAAATGGGCTACTGGCTCCGGCACACCATCGGCGCGATCTTCACCAACAAGGACATCACCGCGCACACCAGCAAGGAGGATATGGCCATCAGCCAGTTCCAGAGCATGTGCACGGCGCTGGCGGGCACCATCGGCACCGGCAACATCGTTGGTGTGGCAACGGCCATCGTTTCCGGTGGGCCGGGAGCCATCTTCTGGATGTGGGTCATGGCATTGCTTGGCATGATGACCAGCTTTTCGGAGAATGTGCTGGGCGTGTACTACCGCCGCAAAAACGAAAAAGGCGAGTGGTCGGGCGGTGCCATGTACTACCTCACCGATGGTCTTGGCGCAAAGAAGGGCTGCAAGCAGCTGGGCAAGGTGCTGGCAGTGCTGTTTGCCTGCTTCTGCATTCTGGCTTCCTTCGGCATTGGCAACATGAGCCAGATCAATTCCATCGCGGGCAACATGAACGCTGCTTTTGGTGTACCGACCCTCGCCACCGGCCTGTGCCTGATGGTGGTCACGGCCCTTATCGTCATTGGCGGTTTGAAGCGCGTTGCCGCTGTTACCGAAAAGCTGGTGCCGCTCATGGCCCTGTTCTACATTGCAGGCGCGCTCATCATCGTAGTGCTGCACGCGGGCAATATCCCGGCGGCATTTGCGGCTATTTTCAAGGGTGCGTTCAACCTGAACGCGGCAGGCGGCGGTGCGCTGGGCTACGGCATCAGCCAGACCATCACATGGGGCTTCAAGCGCGGTGCCTTCTCCAACGAAGCCGGTCTCGGCTCTGCCGTCATGGTCAACTCCGCTTCCAACGTCAAGGAGCCGGTGCATCAGGGTATGTGGGGCGTGTTTGAGGTGTTTGCCGATACCATCGTGGTCTGCACGCTCACTGCTCTGGTCATCCTGACCACCGGCGTGGTGGATCTGCAGAGCGGCGCTGTACTGGCCGGTGTGCAGGACAACGCATTGGTGGGTCAGGCCTTCACCGCCGCATTTGGCAGCTTTGGCCCCAAGTTCATTGCTGTTTCCATTCTGTTGTTTGCCTACTCCACTACGCTGGGCTGGAGCCACTACGGCACCAAGGCCGTGGAGTATCTCTTCGGCACCACCGGCAGCCGCATCTACAAGGTGGTCTTTGTGTGCATGACCGTGGTGGGTGCCACCATGAAGCTGGGCCTTGCGTGGGATCTTTCCGACACTTTCAACGGTCTGATGATGATCCCGAACCTGATCGGCGTGCTGGTGCTGTCCGGCACTGTGGTGGACATCACTCGCAACTACTTCGACCGCCGGGTGAAGGGCAAGGACATCGAACCCATGTGGTCGGCTTTCCTGGAGTACCAGAAGCAGGAGGAGGCCGAAGCCGCCGCAGAGGAAGCGGAGCTGGAAAAGGCCGCAAACGAATAAAATACCCAAAAGCAAGGGCTGTCTGTGAATGAGGACAGCCCTTGCTTTTGTCTGCTGCCCTGCCTTATAATAAATTAAAAAACAGGGGAGGGAACACCCATGAGTGAATTTTCCCATCTGAAAAACAAACTCCTTGCCGAACAGGTGGAGGACGAAATTTACCACTATATTCTGGATACCCCGCTGGAGCCGGGAGCCAAGCTGCCCAATGAATTTGAGCTGGGCGAAAAATTTGGTGTGGGCCGCAGCACGGTGCGCGAAGCGGTGAAGCTGCTTTCCAGCAAGGGCATCGTGGAGGTGCGGCGCGGCTCCGGCACCTATGTGGTCACGACTGCCAAGGGCCTTTCGGACCCACTGAACCTGCGCAGCGTGCAGGACAAGAACGCGCTGGCACTGGATCTGGTGAACGTGCGCCTGCTGCTGGAACCGGGCATGGCCGAGATGGCAGCGCTGAACGCTTCCGACGAGGACATCGAGCGCATCCAGCGCCTGTGCGACCGGGTGGAGAGCAAGATCCACAGCGGTGATCTGTACATTGAGGACGACATCGCATTCCACACCTGCATCGCAGAGAGCAGCAAGAACATGGTGGTGGAACAGCTGATCCCCATTATCGATACGGCGGTCATGATGTTCGTGAACGTCACCCACAAAAAGCTGACGGAGGAGACCATCCTGACCCACCGCATGATCACCGAAGCCATTGCCCGGCATGACCCCATTGGTGCCCGGTCTGCCATGGTGATGCACCTGAACTTCAACCGCAACTGCATCCGAAAGCTTTACGACGGCGAATGGGAAACCTGACACCGCTGCATTTTACGTCCCCGCACAGTGCAAGGGCTGTGCGGGGACTTTTTACGTTTGAAGTTGTCTGATGACTTTTTAAGACGAATGACACAGAAAAGTTGGAAAATGGTTTAAATTGTATGATGTATCCAAGATTTCAGAGCAGTGTGCACGAAAAAATGGGCTGGTTATTGTCATAAAGTGGGTTCTGACTGCGACAACTTGCAAACGAGGCGGGATTCGATTAAAATGAACATGTAAGATGTCCGACAGTCAAAAGGACGATTTGCAAAGCAGAAAAAAGAGTATTTTGGAGGTACGATCATGGAACTGCGTTCTCAGGCAGTGCGTAAACTGGCACCGGAAAACGATCCGCTGAAGATCGGCATGGGCTGGAAGGTGGACGACCTTGCAAAGCCCCAGATCATGGTGGAGAGCACCTTTGGCGACAGCCACCCCGGCAGCGCCCATCTGGATCAGTTCGTGAAGGAGGCTGTACAGGCAGTCAACACCCACGGCGGCAAGGCTGCACGCTATTTTGCAACCGATATGTGCGACGGCATCGCACAGGGCCACGACGGCATCAACTACTCGCTGCCCCACCGTGACGCCATCGTGAATCTGGTGGAGGCTCAGGCCAACGCCACCGTGTACGACGGCGGCGTGTTCATCGCCAGCTGCGACAAGTCCATGCCCGCCATGCTGATGAGCATTGGCCGCCTGAAGGATATGAGCGCCATCGTGGTCACCGGCGGCGTGATGGAAGCCCACACCCTGCCCAAGAAGTACGTGGTCAATGACCCCGCCTGCGCCATCAACGACCTGCTGACGCTGGAACAGATCGGCAAGTTCGACGCATGGGAAAAGACGGGCGTGATCCCCAACGAGCAGCTGGACTACTACAAGCACAACGCCTGCCCCAGCTGCGGTGCCTGCTCCTTTATGGGCACCGCTTCTACCATGCAGATCATGGCCGAGGCTCTGGGCCTGATGCTGCCCGGCACCGCCCTGATGCCCGCCACCGCCCCGGAGCTGAAGCAGGCTGCCTATGATGCCGGCGTTCAGGTGATGAAGCTGGTGGCCGAGGGCATCAAGGCCAAGGACATCGTCACCATGAAGAGCTTTGAAAACGCCATCATGGTGCACGCCGCCATCTCCGGCTCCACCAATGCCACCATGCATCTGCCCGCCATTGCACACGAGTTCGGCTTTGAGATCGATGCCGACACCTTTGACCGGATGCACCGCGGCGCACACTATCTGCTGAACATCCGTCCCTCCGGCGACTGGCCCGCACAGTACTTCTACTATGCAGGCGGCGTGCCCCGCGTGATGGAGGAGATCAAGTCCATGCTGCATCTGGACGTGATGACCGTCACCGGCAAGACGCTGGGCGAGAATCTGGAAGAGCTGAAGAAGAACGGCTTCTACGAGCACTGCGACGAGATCCTGCAGGAAAAGACCAAGGGGCTGGGCATCAAAGTCACCCGCGAGGATATCATCCACAGCTTTGACAACGCCAAGGGCACCGACGGCAGCATCGCTATCCTGAAGGGCAATCTGGCCCCGGAGGGCAGTGTCATCAAGCACACCGCCTGCCCCAAGAACATGTTCCACGCCACCCTGCGCGCAAAGCCCTTTGACAGCGAGGAAGAGTGCATCAGCGCCGTTCTGAACAAGCAGGTCCAGCCCGGAGATGCCATCTTCATCCGTTACGAAGGCCCCCGCGGCAGCGGCATGCCCGAGATGTTCTACACCGGCGAGGCCATCTGCGCCGACCCGAAGCTGGCTTCCAGCGTGGCGCTCATCACCGACGGCCGCTTCTCCGGCGCAAGCCGCGGCCCGGTCATCGGCCATGTCAGCCCGGAGGCCGCTGTGGGCGGCCCCATCGCTCTGGTGGAAGAGGGCGATCTCATCCGCATCGATGTGCCGAACCGCCAGCTTGCCATCGTGGGCGTGAACGGTGAGGAAAAGACCCCCGAAGAGATGGAGGCCATCCTTGCCCAGCGCCGTGCCAACTGGAAGCCCAAGGCTCCCAAGTACACCAAGGGCCTGCTGAAACTCTACTCTCAGCACGCTGTCAGCCCCATGAAGGGTGCATATATGGAGTAAAAACGCTTCGTTTGCGATAAAAACCAAAAACAAAAAATCAACTGTTCAGCGTTGTTTTGCTGAACGGTCTGGATAAAGTTACGCCAAAAACAAAAAAGCGGATATTGCTTCGTCTATAAAAACCATCGGGATCCGGTGTCCGTCTGCGGGGACGGCGCTGAAATAAGACCCAAAGCACACAAAACATCAAAAAATGGAGGAAACGTTTATGACAGCTGTTGCATCCCCGGACGCCGCACGGCTCGTGTTCGCCGCGGTGGCGGGCCTGATCCTTTTGCTCGTCCTCATCATCAAGTTCAAAGTCCACGCCATGATCTCCATCCTGATCGGTGCGGTGGGCATCGGCCTGATGGCCGGTATGCCCCTGTCTGACATCATCGGCTCGGTCAACGAAGGCATCGGCAACACCTTAAAGGGCATCGCTCTTCTGGTGGGCCTTGGCTCCATGTTCGGTGCCATTCTGGAAGAATCCGGCGGCG
>OLJA01001762.1_pt1 | contig 10484 bp, 8 predicted proteins | sample 1601401 | NCBI WGS metagenome assembly OLJA01 (sample SAMN01915217, study PRJEB22387) | human gut metagenome | isolation source: stool | host: Homo sapiens | place: USA | reverse complement strand
ATTTTGACTCCTCCGATTTAAACAGCGAGTGCAAAAACTGTAAATACTCGTGTACCAACTCTTTGTCATCGCTGTTTCTGATAACGCAATCCCACTCATCAATTATTATCACAAACTGAATTTCTGTTATCTCATAAATCTCCTGTATCAGCAAATATAAATCTTCATTATAATCTAATGTATCGCCATATTCTTTCTTAAAATCCTTACATATTCTCTTTTTAATTGTGTCCGCCAAATCTTCTTTATGAAAATCCCAGACTGATGAAATATCTAAATGGATAACATTATATTTGTTCATGTATTTCCTATAGTATGCACTATCCGCAATTGCTGTGTCATCAAAAAGATTTGACGAATCACAGCCAAGACTATAATACGCATCTATCATTCCAGCCGCATGAGATTTGCCGAACCGTCTTGCATGACTTACAGCAACGCATCTGCCACTCGTCCCCAGCAGACCGTTAAGATATTCCAAAAGTCCTGTTTTATCCACATATATCCTGCTGTTTTTGTCACCTGTAAAGCTCCCATTCTTTGGATTAAAATATACACCCATTATATATCACCTCATAATTTCCGTTATGTTATTTTATATGATATTTAATCAAAAGGTATTTTTTCCAAGAACTAATGTTATGGATTTTTATCTGCTTTTGACTATTACATCATATATGAAAACAGTTTGCTGTCTGCCTTTAACCCTTGCATCTTTTATTCCAAGTATAACACATATCACAAAACCTTAAAAGAACAAAGTCGGTTAAAAAAGACCCTGCACAGCATTTCCACCATGCAAGGTCTTTTATATATATTTTGATTTTACTTCCAGCTCAGTTTAATCTGTAAATAATGATGTTGAATAATATCTGTCACCACTGTCCGGTAATAATACTACAATATTCTTTCCTTTGTTTTCTGCTCTTTTAGCATACTCGACTGCTGCTGCAAGTGCTGCTCCTGATGAGATACCTACGAGGATACCTTCCTCTTTTGCAATCGTCTTGCTATATTTAAATGCATCATCATCCTTTATAGGCAAAACTTCGTTATAGACTTCTGTGCTAAGTGTCTTTGGAACAAATCCTGCACCTATTCCCTGAATCTTATGTGCTCCTGCGTGTCCCTGTGAAAGTACAGGTGATGTTTCAGGCTCAACTGCTATAACTTCAATTTCAGAATTTTTAGCTTTTAGGTACTGACCTACTCCTGTAAGAGTTCCACCTGTTCCCACACCTGCTACAAATGCATCTACTTTTCCATCTGTATCATTCCAGATTTCAGGACCTGTTGTCTTTTTGTGGGCAGCAGGGTTTGCAGGGTTCTCAAACTGTCCCGGTATAAAACTGTTTTCTATCTCTTTTGCAAGTTCCTCCGCCTTTGCAATAGCACCTTTCATTCCCTTTGTTCCGTCTGTAAGTACAAGTTCAGCACCATATGCCTTTATAATATTTCTACGCTCGATACTCATTGTCTCTGGAAGTACAATGATGATTCTGTATCCCTTTGCTGCTGCGATTGCTGCAAGTCCGATACCCGTATTTCCCGATGTCGGCTCAATGATAGTTGAACCCTCTTTTAAAAGACCTTTTTCCTCTGCGTCTTCTATCATCTCTTTTGCTATTCTGTCCTTAACGCTTCCTGACGGATTAAAATACTCAAGTTTTGCAAGAATTTTTGCTTCAAGATTAAATGCCTTTTCAATATGTGTGAGTTCTACAAGCGGTGTGTTTCCGATAAGTCCAAGTGCACCTTTATATATATTTGCCATAATAATAATCCTCCTGTTTATGTTATATCTATATTCTAACACTTAATGAAGTGTCTGAATATAACTTTTATTTTACTTTACAATGTTTTTTATTTACTGAACTGCCTTAAATGCTTCATCAAGATCTTCGATAATATCGTCAATGTTCTCTGTTCCGATTGAAAGTCTTATAGTATTTGGCTTGATACCCTGGTCTGCAAGTTCCTCTTCGTTAAGCTCTGCATGGGTTGTTGATGCAGGGTGGATAACAAGTGATTTAACATCTGCTACATTTGCAAGGAGTGAGAAAAGTTCAAGGTTATCGATAAATTCTTTTGCTTTGTCTGCATCTCCCTTAATCTCAAATGTAAAGATAGAGCCACCGCCATTAGGAAAATATTTTTTATAAAGACGCTGCTGCTCAGGGTCTTTGGATACTGACGGATGATGAATAGCCTCTACAAGTGGCTGTTTCTTAAGGTAGTCTATTACTTTAAGTGCATTCTCTATGTGTCTCTCCACACGAAGTGACAATGTCTCAAGCCCCTGAAGGAATATCCATGAATGTATAGGCGAGATAGTAGCTCCTGTATCACGAAGAAGGATAGCTCTGATTCTTGTAACAAAAGCTGCCGTACCTGCTGCATCAGCAAAACTTATTCCATGATAACTTGGGTTTGGCTCTGTAAGCTGTGGAAATTTACCTGATGCTTTCCAGTCAAACTTTCCTCCGTCAATAATAACACCACCGATAGTCGTTCCGTGACCACCGATAAACTTAGTAGCTGAATGAACTACAATGTCTGCTCCATACTCGATAGGACGAAGAAGATACGGTGTTGCAAATGTGCTGTCGATAACGAGTGGAATCTTGTGTGCGTGTGCTATCTTGGCGATTGCTTCTATATCTGTAACTTCTGAATTTGGATTTCCAAGAGCCTCTATGTAAAGAGCTTTTGTATTGTCCTTGATAGCAGCTTCAAAAGCTGATGGATCAAGCGGATCAACGAATGTTGTCTCAATATTGTAATCTACAAGTGTATGTGCAAGAAGGTTGTATGTTCCTCCGTAGATATTCTTTGCTGCAACGATATGGTCTCCTGCAAGTGCAAGGTTCTGAATAGTGTATGTAACTGCTGCCGCACCCGAACCAACTGCAAGTGCTGCAACACCACCTTCAAGTGCTGCGATTCTTTTCTCGAAAACATCCTCTGTAGGATTTGTAAGTCTTCCATAAATATTACCTGCATCCTTAAGACCAAATCTGTCAGCGGCATGCTGTGAATTGTGGAATACATAAGATGATGTCTGATAAATAGGAACCGCTCTTGCATCTGTAACCGCATCTGCTGTTTCCTGACCAACATGTAACTGTAATGTTTCAAATTTAAAATTTCTATCTGCTCTTGATTTCTTACTCATATATCTGTCCTCCATATATCAATTCTATTCTTTGTTTGTGCCTGTATTCTTTATTTCCAATCAATAAGTATCTTTCACTCTCAGCTTTTGACTCTCAGCTTGACTTTCAGCAAAAAAATATCTTTGCTCTCAGCTTTTAGTTCTTTCATCACTTTCGCTCGGTCTTTTTTTAATATATATCAGCGGCAACAGTAATCATGCCACCATTTAAAGCTGCACATTCGACTGTCTTTCATTGTGTAGTCAACTAAAAATCGTCTGTTTATCATTTAACTCCCTCCATACTCTACTTGTCATATATTTCATATTACCTTGGTATGATTTGCTGACAAAAATTATAATACTCTCTTATTCCTACTTTGTCAATAGGAAATATATATTTTTTTTACTAATGTAAGAAATGCAAGGCTGAACTGTTACACTAATATCTAGTTATCCATCCGCCGGCAGCTATCACATCCCCATCATAAAATACAATAGCCTGTCCCGGTGTGACTGCCCTCTGCTTCTCATCAAACACACATTTTAATCTTCCGTCTTTCTCTGGGTAAACAATACATGGCGAACCCTGGTGTGCATATCGTATCTTTCCGATAAACCTCGTCGGCTCTGTTATGTTCTCAACCGACATATAGTTTATGTTTTCGACATATACCGTATCTGAAAATACACTCTTTCCGTCACCTAAAACTATCTCTCTCGTGTCAGGACATATTTTATTTATATAATAAGGCTGTGTAGATGGAAGTCCAAGTCCTTTTCTCTGCCCTATGGTATAGTGTTCTATTCCCTTGTGGACTCCGAGAACATTTCCGTTTTCATCCACAAAATTTCCGGGAACTGTCTTTTTTCCTGTCTCTCTCTCAATAAAACCTGCATAATCATGGTCAGGTACAAAGCATATATCCTGACTGTCACTCTTGTGTGCGACTTCAAGACCTATTTTTTCTGCAATCTCTCTTATCTGGTCTTTATTATATTCACCAACCGGCATAAGCGTTCTTCTAAGCTGCTCCTGACTGAGATTAAAAAGCACATATGTCTGGTCTTTCTTCTTTGTCGCAGACATTTTGATGGTATATCTGCCATTGTCAAGTTTCACTATTCTTGCATAGTGGCCTGTAGCAATATAATCAGCACCTATCTCCATCGAACGCTGTAAAAGTGACTGCCATTTAACATACTTGTTGCAGGCTATACAAGGATTAGGCGTATGTCCCTTTTTATATTCATCGACAAAATAATCTATAACATATTTCTGGAAATCATCCCTGAAATTCATTACATAATAAGGTATGTCAAGCTGTGCAGCCACACGCCTTGCATCCTCCACTGCTGACATTCCGCAGCAGCCTCCCTCATGCTCAACTGTACAGGCATCTTCCTGCTGCCATATCTGCATCGTAACTCCGATAACATCATATCCCTGTTCTTTCAATAAATAAGCCGCAACCGATGAGTCAACACCGCCCGACATTCCAACAACAACTTTCTTCTTCATATATCCAAAACCTTTCTTAAAACTCATTCAGTCAGACAGATATTCACAATCCACTCTGCTCATTTCACAATTTCCACAAAACAATAATAGCCGTACCATAAAAGATAAATGTACCTTTTTATCATACACTATCTTTTACAATACGACCACTACTTTTAGTCAGCAACTCTCTAGTATTCTTCCTCAGGAGCTTCCTCTTTTTCACTTATATCATTTACAGGCTTTTCAAGTCCTTCAATCTTAATACCATTCTTCTCTGCATAATCCCAGAGTGCTGCATGTATAGCTTCCTCTGCAAGAAGTGAACAATGAACCTTAACAGGTGGAAGTCCGTCGAGTGCTTCCATAACAGCTTTATTTGTAACCTGTAAAGCCTCCTGAACTGTCTTTCCTTTTACAAGCTCAGTTGCCATACTGCTTGTTGCAACTGCCGCACCACATCCAAATGTCTTAAACTTTACATCTTGTATAATTCCATTATCATCAATATCAAGGTACATTCTCATAATGTCACCGCATTTTGCGTTACCAACTGTACCTACACCGCTTGCGTCTTCTATCTCTCCGACATTTCTTGGATTGTTGAAATGATCCATAACTTTTTCACTGTACATAGTAAGCCTCCATTCTGTGTTTTTATCTATTTATTATTCTTTACAAAATCCTCATAAAGAGGCGACATACTTCTAAGTCTCTCGATAATTCCCTTAAGTTTGTCTACCGTAAAGTCAACTTCTTCCATTGTGTTTTTCTCTGATAAAGTAAGTCTCAATGAACCATGTGCTATCTCGTGCGGAAGTCCGATGGCAAGTAAAACATGTGAAGGATCAAGTGAACCTGATGTACATGCTGAACCGCTCGAACCACAGACACCGTTCTGGTCAAGTAAAATGAGCATCGACTCGCCCTCGATAAACCTAAAGCATACATTTACATTGTTTGGAAGTCTTTTAACTTTATCACCATTTAATTTAGCATAAGGGATTTCTTCCATAACTCTGCTTATAAGATGGTCTCTGAGCTTTGTCTCATATTCCATTCTCTCTTTCATATTGTCTCTTGCAAGCTCAACAGCTTTTCCTATTCCGACAATACCCGGAACATTGTGAGTACCTGCTCTTCTCTGTCTCTCCTGTGCTCCGCCGTGAACAAATGAACCGATTTTTACACCTTTTCTGATATACATGATACCGATTCCCTTAGGTCCGTTTATTTTGTGACCGCTTGCACTGAGCATATCTATATTCATCTCATCAACATTCATAGGAATATGACCGAATGCCTGAACCGCATCAGTATGGAACAATACACCATGATCTTTAGCAATCTTTCCTATCTCAGCTATAGGCTCTATCGTACCAATCTCATTATTTGCTGTCATGATTGAAACAAGTATCGTGTCAGGTCTTATCGCTTTTTCAACATCAGCAGGATTTACAAAGCCGTTCTCATCTACATCAAGATAAGTAACTTCAAATCCTTTTTTCTCAAGATATTCACAAGTGTGCAAAATAGCATGATGCTCTATCTTTGAAGTGATAATATGCTTGCCTTTGTTTGTGTAAGCATCGGCAGTTGCCTTTAATGCCCAGTTATCAGATTCACTTCCACCGCCGGTAAAATAAATCTCTTCCGTTCTTGCACCAAGAAAGTCTGCAATAGTCTTTCTTGCATCCTCAACAGCTTTCTTACTGTTTCCTGCAAAACTATATATACTTGATGGATTTCCATAAAACTCAGTAAAATATGGTTTCATAGCATCAAACACTTCAGGATATACCTGCGTGGTAGCCGCATTGTCCATATAAATACATTTACTCATATTTGTCCACTCCTTTGTCTATATAATAAATTTTATTTTCTAACGAAAACTCTTATCAACAAGGATTATTATAACATTGCTTTTTTCAATGTCAACATGATAATTACCGTATATATGCAATCTTATTGAAAACATTTATCAATAAACCTTTTTGACAGATTGAGTAGAAAAAAAACTTGAACATCAAAGTATAAACTCCAATGTACAAGTTTTAAACTCTCAATATGTAAATGCACCAGGAGGGATTTGAACCCTCACGAAGTCACCCCCGACGGATTTTGAGTCCGTTGCGTCTGCCGTTCCGCCACTAGTGCATATTGTGCTGTCACAACATTTGCTATCATATCATTAAACATCCGAAATGTCAACAATATTTTTTCTTTTTTCAACTCATCCCCGAATGATTTTATTGAAAAGAAACTGCCACATAATCACAATCAAAAATGCGGCAGATTATTTTCAATAGGAATATTAATAATTATGTAGATATATTAACCAATAACTTTCTTAACAGCCTCTAAAACTCTATCTGCCTGGAATGGCTTAACAATAAAGTCTTTAGCTCCATTCTGAATAGCTTCAATAACCATTGCCTGCTGTCCCATTGCTGAACACATGATAACATTTGCTCCGGCATCAGCTTCTTTAATCTTCTTTAAAGCCTGAATACCATCCATCTCCGGCATAGTAATATCAAGTGTAACTAAATCAGGCTTTAACTCTGTATATTTCTGGATAGCGACAACACCATTTTCAGCCTCACCGACTACATTGTAACCACCTTTTGTTAAAATATCCTTTACCATCATGCGCATAAATGCGGCATCGTCAACAACTAAAATATTATTTCCCATGGTCATTCTCCCTTGCATAAATTAATAACAGATCTTATTTTATAACATAATCTGCCCAAAACTAACTTTTCTTTTGTCAGTCCTATAGACTACAATCTTGATAAGATTATATATCTTTTAATTCTTTGTGTCAAGTAAAATGGATTATCTAAAAGCATTTACTTTAAAAATACTTATGACTTCCCCATAAATTACTTCTTTTAAGATCAAGATATTCGCTATATGCTTTTTCCAGTATCTGCTTTTCATTTGAAAATTTGAGCATATGATATGCTTCATGATACTTATAATATCCTGAGTCTACAAAATATTCCTCCTTCTGAGGTTTACTGTGATAACTGTCTGCCATCATAAGATACCAGTGTACATCTTTTACTACTGTGTCATTTGGTGTGTTAAAGGTATATTGGCTCTTGCCAACATATTTGATAATACTGGCAGCCACATTCGTTTCTTCTTTCACTTCCCTTAAAGCAGTTTCCTTATATTCCTCGCCTGCTTCGACTGTCCCCTTTGGAAGAACCCAGCCATCATAACGATGTTTATAATTCTTGTAGAGCAATAAGATTTTTCCTCTAAAAATCACCACGCCGCCACAGCTCGTTGCTTCGATCATTGCAATTCCTCCTTGGTGTGCGTGTACATATTGTGTATATTATACCCTTTTTAACATACTTTTGCAACAAATTTTCAAAATCCCACAATTTATAACTAATTCCCCAGATACTCACTAAACATCGCTTTTGCTATTGGCACTGCATACCTGTTTCCTGTTCCTGCTGCCTCGACCACTATACTCACCGCTATCTTAGGCTTATCTGCCGGTGCAAATCCCACAAACCATGCATGCGAGTTTCCCTTTGAATTAAATTCAGCAGATCCTGTCTTTCCGGCAGCCTTATAAGAAAATCCGTTAAGTGCCGTTCCTGTTCCCTCACTGACAACGGCTTTCATCAGTTTCTTTACCGTTCCTGCTGTTTTTTTGTCTATTATATTTCCTATTTTTTTAGGTGAATAGCTTTTAACCGTCTTCCCGGCATCATTTTCCGTATGATCGACTATATACGGTGTCATCATTTTTCCATCATTTGCTATCGTACTGCTTATAAGTACATTCTCAAGAGGTGTTATTCCCGTCTTTCCCTGACCTATAGATGTCTGCATTACCTCATATTTATCTGACTTTCTGTTAAGTACAAAACTGCTTTTCTTATAATCAAAGTTTACTGAAAGACTCTTGTTAAAATTAAATTTTTCGCATAATTCCCTGAATTTATCCACATTAAGTTTTAAGCCTATATCTGCAAATGAACAGTTACATGATTTTGCAAATGCCCGTCTTAAATCTACTTCCCCGTGTCTTTCCCCGGCATAACACCTTATCCTGTTACCATAAAATGAATCTGAGCCTTTACACACATATCTGTATTTTTTATAGATGTCCTGATTTTCAAGAATATATTCAGTTGCAGTCATTATCTTAAATGTAGAGCCCGGAGGATATAACCCTTGAGTTGCCCTGTTTAGTAATGCCGACTCCGTGCTGTTCCCGGATATTAGTTTACTCCAGTCCTTAGAAACATTGTTTGGGTCATAGTCGGGTTTTGAAACCATAGCAAGAATCTTTCCTGTTGACGGTTCCATCGCAACGACTGCTCCCTTATAACTTCCAAGTGCATTATACGCCGTTTTCTGAAGTTTGTAGTCAAGTGTGGTTATAACATTATCCCCAGGCTTTTTTTCTCCCTTGAAATCTGAAAAAAGCTGTTCGGCTGGATTTGCATGGGAAGTAAGCAGCGGATAACACTGACTTAATTCCACTCCCGTCATACTGTTTGTAATTCTTCCGACGGCATGGCAGAACATATTTTTATATGGATAATATCTTGTATCATTTCCATGTTTGTCTGTTATCGTCTTTGCAAGTACCTTTCCGTCAGCAGATACTATATCGCCACGCTTTACTTTTTTGGCAAGTACCTCCTGCCTTTTATTATATGAATTATTTATTATATCCGCACTGTCACGCACCATAAATCTTGTAATATACAAAACCATTGCAAGAAATAGTGCAACAAAGCAATAGGTTACTACCAATATCTGACGGTTTCCCATTTTTCTTTCTCTGTTTTGAACATCCTGTTGACGCATATCGGAGTCATGTCCGCTCCCCCCTGCCCCCCTGATGCTTCGTCCTATTCTTACGCTTCTGCCGGCTCTCTTTAAATCCGTGTTCCGATTTTTCCCTGAATTTTTTTCTCTGCTCCTGTCATTATGACTCCGCCTCATCATCATCCCCCCTTTTATTGTTTATAACATATAATCCCTGTATTATAGCAAACAGTATCAGTGTACTTGTGACTGAACTTCCTCCGTAACTTACAAGCGGCAGGGTAACTCCGGTAGATGGAATAAACTTTGTAACTCCGCCTATTGTAAGAAATACCTGAAACATATATTCAACACTTAAGCCGAGTGCAGTAAGCTTATAAAATCTATTTTCTATCTTCAAAGAAATATTTATAAACATTATAAAGCAGCTTATCTCCACAAGTATAATGCATATACCAAAAAAAACTCCCATCTCCTCGCATATAGCAGAAAAGATAAAATCTGTTTTTGAAACGGGTATCTTTTCCGGTGTCCCCTCGCAAAATCCCATTCCAAACCATCCGCCGGTACCTATCGCAAATAATGACTGTGTTACCTGGTAACCTTTATTTGCAACATCGCTCCAGGGGTCTTTCCATGCTGAAACTCTTACCCTTACATGGTAAAACAGCTTGTACGCAAGAACTGCTCCTGCTGCCAATGCCCCTGTTCCAAGAACAAGATAACTCTCTTTTCTTGTCGATACATATAATATAACAAGATAAGTTATATAAAATATGAGTGCACCGCCTAAATCTTTTTCTGCTATGAGTATAAGCACATGAATTGCCGCTGGTATAGAGACTTTTACTACATCTGCAAAATTTCTCACTCTCGACAAAAAAGCTGCCGCAAAAAATACAAATATTATTTTCACAAATTCTGACGGCTGAAGTGCAAAACTTCCGATTATTATCCAGTTTCTTGCCCCATATTTTTCCTTTCCTATCACAAACACAAGTGACAGCATTGCTATACCTA
>OLJA01001752.1_pt1 | contig 10506 bp, 10 predicted proteins | sample 1601401 | NCBI WGS metagenome assembly OLJA01 (sample SAMN01915217, study PRJEB22387) | human gut metagenome | isolation source: stool | host: Homo sapiens | place: USA | reverse complement strand
GCGGATATGGATAAGGGGGTCTTTCTCGTCAAACCAAATATCGGTGGTCTTTTCCCGCTTCGTAAGCTCTGTTCTCATATATTATCGAAAAACACAAAGAGTTATAAAGCGATAGCTTTGTCTTTTATGCTTTTTGCCGGCTTAACTATGACATGACATAAACAAGAACAAGCTCCAACACTCAATAGCCTTTGCAAAAAATCACAAGCCCGCCCTTTTTTGCAGGGGCAGCCAGCCCTTGCATTTATTGTCGATATCTTGACTGTAATGAAAGAATTGTGATACAGTTAGAGAGAAAAGGGAGTGCTTTATGGATGTTTTTCCATGCTGCGAACAACTGCACGCACTCTGCCCGGTGCCGTTGGATTTCTGCAACCGCGTGGTGGATACCAAAAAGGTGGCGCACAGAGAGCCGTCATCAAAAACTGCCTGCAGTATATTTCCACCCATCTGCGCGAGGATCTGCGTTTAGAGGAACTGGCGCACGAATGCGGGCTGTGCAGCCGCAGCCTGTCGCTGAAATTCAAGGCGGAGGTCGGCTGCGGCATACCGGAGTACATCCACCGCGATAACCCACACGGCGTATAATGAACGCAGGAAGGAGGGGAACACCATGGTCTGCGACGGGGATTTTTACCGCCAGTATCTGAACGGCGATGACGCGGGGCTGGAGGCTCTGATGGAAAAATACGGCGATCCCCTGACCCTGTACCTCGACGGCTACCTGCACGATATACACGAGGCAGAGGAGCTGATGCTGGATGTGTTCGCCTATCTGTTCACGAAAAAGCCCCGCATCCGCGACGGCGGTTTCAAGGCGTATCTGTATAAGGCGGCGCGGCACATGGCGCTGCGCCATAAAAGCAAACGAAGGCTGATGTTCAGCCTGGATGCGCTGACCGACGAACCGGACGCTCAGCTGCTGGCGGAGGAAGTCATCGGCACAGCAGAGCGCAACCGCATCCTGCACGGCTGTATGGGCGAAATGAACCCGGACTATCGGGAGGTTTTGTATCTGACCTACTTTGAGGGGATGAGCTACGAGCAGGCGGCAGAGGTTATGGGAAAAACCGTGAAGCAGATCACCAATCTGGTGTATCGCGGAAAAGAGAGCCTGCGTAAATTACTGGAACGGGAGGGAATCACAAATGCGGAGCCATGAAGAACGCTTTGCGGAAACAAAGCGGCGCATCGCCGCAAGACAGCGCAAGGAACAGCGACGACGCGGTACAATCGCCATGTTTTCTGCTACTGCGGCGTGCCTTGTGCTGATCGTGGGTGTGTCCTTTGCCATGCCCGGTGTGGTTGCGGGAATCCGACCCGGCGACTACGCGGGCTATGAAACCGCCGCCAGTATGTATGGCGGGGGTGCGGCACTCGGGTACATTGTCATAGGGCTATTATCCTTTCTTTTGGGCGTGTGCGTGACGGTTCTGTGCTTCCGACTTAGGCAGATGAACCGGGAGGATAGTTCGGACAGGAAAGGCGAGGGGCGGCATGGAGCTGATTGAAAACCTACTGCAATTGTTGACTACCTTCCTTGGCGCGGTGCTCTCGGCCATTGCATGGCAAAAAAGTCGCAGACAGGCGTACTTTTTGTTGCTTTGCTTCTACGGATGCTTTGCCTTGGGGTCGATTTACTGGACGCTGTACCTGCTGCTGTTCCATACCACGCCGCGGGTCTTTTATGTGTCGGAGTTCGGCTGGGTCGCCAGCGCGATTTTTCTGCGGATTTTGCAGGTCACGCTGACTGATTCGGAGGAACGCAGCTTTTGCTGCCGAAAAGCGTGGCTCGCCCCCTTGGTCGGCGTGCCGCTGCTGGTGTTCTACTGCACCTATGGGGATATCCTATCCAACCTGATTTGGTGCGGCTTGATGATCTGGCTGTCCTTCTGCGCGGCACGGGGGCTTTTTTATGCGAATACCCGGACAGGCGAAGCGCGGAATAGGCGGTATTTCCACGTCGGCGTGCTCTGCTATGTCGGTTCGGAATATCTGCTCTGGACGGTGGGGTGTTTCTGGTCGGCTACCTCTCCCGCAAGCCCTGCCTTCTGGTGCGATCTGCTCCTGACTCTCGCCCTGTTGGGACTGCTGCCCGCGGTAAAAAAGGCGGTGGAAGTATGACCTACATTGAAAATATCTTCCTCTGTATGGTGTCCCCGCTGCTGGTGGCCGCCTTGTGCATGGGCAGGCGGCAGCTCCGCTTTTTTCTGTTCTGTATTGCCGGAATGGGAGTATGTCTGCTTTCCGCCTACATCAACACCTTTCTTGCTGCGGTCTATCACGCAGACGCCCTTGCCGCCACGGCGGAGATTGCGCCGGTGGTGGAGGAAATCATGAAGCTGCTGCCGCTGGCATTCTACCTGCTGGTGTTTGAGCCGGAGGGTGAAAAAATCAAGCCCACCGCCATCACAGTCGCGCTCGCCTTTGCCACCTTTGAAAATGTGTGTTATCTCATCCAGAACGGCGCCGACCGATTCTCGTTCATCTTTTTCCGGGGCTTCGGCACGGGTGCTATGCACGTTTTGTGCGGCATCATTGTGGGCACCGGGCTTGCCTACACATGGCAGCGCACATGGCTGAAGATTGCCGGAACCTGCGGGCTGCTGGGCGCGGCAATCACCCTGCACGCCATCTACAACCTGCTGATCACCTACGGCGGCGCAGCGCAGTACATCGCCTATTCCCTGCCGGTGCTGCTGGTGGCGGCGGGAAAGCTGTCTGCACTTCGTATGGTACGAAAAGAATAACCGAATATCCGATTCTTGGGAGCTGCTTTTGGGCGGCTCCCTCATTTTTTTGTAAATTTTTGCATTTTGGGTGAGAGTTTTCCCGAATTTTTGTACCTATATAGGTGAAAGGACTTTTCACCCAAGACTTCAGCAAACCGGAGAGGAGGCTTCCACCGATATGTATGATACCACAAGGCGGGTCGAGCTTGTCAAAAGGCAGATACGCAAAAATACCCGACGAAGGCAGAAACGCGGCATCGGCAGACTGAGCGCTGTGTGTATGCTGTTGTTTGCGGCACTGATGCAGACAGCGGACAGGGTCGTCGGGCAGGGGCAGACCGCTGCCTGGGGCGGCTTCGGTGCGATGCTGCTGCGGGAGGACGCGGGCGGCTATGTGCTGGTGGGCGTTGCGGCGTTCACAGCGGCCGTTGTGCTGACGGTCGTTTGTATGCGGCTGCATGAACGGGAAAAGCAAAAAAGAAAACACGAGGAGGACGCAACATGAAAAAATTTCTATCCCTGCTTTTGAGCCTTTGCCTGCTGCTGGGCGCGCTGCCCATGCAGGTGCTGGCTTTGCCGGGGAACATTTTTCCGTCTGAAGGGGCGGTAAAAACCGTCACACTGGATGATGGCTCGCTTTCCCTGCAAAACGAGTACATCCATATGACGTTTCGCAAATTATGGGGTACTTATGCCTATCTCACGGTTGCGCCCGCGGCAAAGCCCGAGGAAAGCATACTGATCGGGCAGGCGCCGCGCTGCACCTTTATCACCTATGACCAAGGCAGGGAAAAGAAAGAGGGCGTGGTGACTGAGCCGATAAAAGCGGAATTTGTGACCAAAACGCCCAACGGCAGCGCGAATGCTATCAAGGTGGAGTATTCTCTGCTGACCGCCCTCAGCCTGATCAAGGCAAAGGCAACGGTCTACTATGAGCTTGTCCGCCTCCAGGAAAACGGGGCATCGTCCAACGACACATGGGGTGTGCTGGCGTCGGTCGGTACGATTTACATCGACAAAGACAGTATGCCACAGGATTGGAATCGTGACTACGGTTTTCAATGGGGGTATTCGTTCAACTGCTTTACCGCCACGGGACATACTTCCACGCTGGAAAAGTCGGGCGGTCCTGCCATTAAAATGAGCCGTATCACCGTGCCGCAGGGGGAGAACCCGCAGATCACCACCGAAAGCTCGGTATTCACCGCGCCCGTGGAGGATCTGCGCACAAAAACCGTTCCCAAAGGGTATTCCAGTTGGGGCGATAAGGACGGCATTTACATCACCGAAGTCTATACGGATGGCTACCCTTGGGCAAATCCCTTTGTGGGACTGTCAGATTACTATGAACAAGAGATCACCTCCGTCAGCGGCAAGCCGATTCGCGTTGCCTTGGCGCAGACCGTCAGTGTAACACCGGGCGATAAGCCGCTGGATACCTGGGTGCAGTGTGACAGCGCTGCCTATGCCACACAGGGAGAAGACGGCAGTTCGGAACAGGAAGAAGGCAGCGGTTCGGAATATTACTCCCACTTCCTTTGGGGCTTTCATGATCTGATCAAGGCGGGCGCGGAGAATGTCCCCTCCCAGCCGGATGCGGTGGATGCTGCCATTTCTGCCAAGCGGCTTGCCGCGTTCGCCGTAAACGGCGGCGTGACGGTGGAGTATGTGGAGGACGATGCCGCGCTGCAAGCACTGAAAAAGCGGTACGGAGAACCCGTGGCGCTGATCAGCGGCGATTATGAGAGCAAGAACGGAACGGAATTCACCTTTACCGGCGGCGCGGCGATGCTCTCGCCCTCCGTCACGGCGACATGGAATAAGAGCAGCGGAAAGCTGGTCATCAAAAAGAACGGCACGATCGAACACAGCGGCGTAAGCCTGAACGCGCCGAGCTTCAAGTTCTATCAGCCGAAAAACGGCGCGGAAAATGACCTGCAAATTTCGCTTACAAAGGACGGCTTTGCGTTCCAAATCAATCCAGAAAAGAACGACGCCATTGTCTTTGTGGACATTCCCTATGCCGCGGTGAAGCTGAAAAACGCGAAAGCCGACGCAGCGGGGAACCTTGTGTTCAGCGGCAACATCGGTTTCCGGACCATCTTCAACGGCGCCGCGTTCTCGATGGAAAAGCTGGGCTACGGCTTGAATACCAAAAACGAATTCAAGGTCAACGGCGTAAAGGCCACAGGCAGCTTTGACACCGCAAAGCTGATGGCGCTGGAGCTTGCCAGCATCAGCGGCGAGGTCAACACCTTCAAGGGTGAGGAAAGCTATGCCTTTGAGTTGGAGCTGAACGCCTTCGACCTGTTTGAAACGGAAGCATCGCTGGCGCTGGAACGCAGCAAAAAGGACGGCTCGCTCATTCCCGATGATCTGTGGTTCTATGTCAAGTCCAGCCCCGGCATCCCCCTTGTACCGCCCGTTCCTGTCGGGCAGCTTAACGGCGGCGGCGCGGGTTTTAAGAATCTGGCAAAAACCGTGAACGGCGACTACTTCGCCATCCCGCCCATCAAGCTGCGGGGTGCGCTGACAGGTACCTATATGCATCTGATTGAGGGTACAGGCAATGTCGTTCTGGGACCCAGTGAAATTTCCCTCAAGGCAACGGATGTCGGCATCGTCGGGCTGGGAAAGAACGCGCAGATCATCGACAGCTTCGGCTATTCTCTGCAGCTCAACGGGCAGGAGCGTACTTATAATGGAGTTACCTACAAGGGCATCTACTTCGGCGGTTCGGAGGAACTTGCCCTCAATCTGCCAAGCAAGACGCTGGACATCTTTACCATAGATAACGCAATCAAGCTGGGTGCGTTCGGCGGTGCAAACGAAAACAAGGACACCGTGTATCTCGGCATCAGCGCCAATGGTATTGTCGAGGGTAAGCTGCAGATTCCGAGCAGCCTTGGCATCCCGTTCCTCAGTGGTCTTGAACTTTCCAGGACGGACATCGATCTGATCGTGGGCGGGCAGACGACCTTCCCCGTCAGAAACGCCAATGTCAGCGAGAGCATGGAGCAGGCGTTTAAGAATGTGGATGTCTACCTCGGCGCGATGGCGGGCGTAGACATAAAAATTATTGACGCCCGCGTGTGGGTGCTTGTGCCGCACATTGTGCAGACCAATTTCCGCATGGGCGGCGGCTGGGACATCGAAACCAAGTGGCTCGGCAAGCTGCCCGAATGGGACTGGTCGTCCAAGGGCGTTGAGCCGCTGGTGCAGGGCGTATCGCTGGAAAACAGCGGGGAAGAGCCTGCCATGCTGATGGAGCTGGAAACAGCGCCGCCTGCAAACGGCGGCAGTACGGCAAACATCACGGTTTCTGCCGATTCGGGCGAAACGCCGTACATCGTGCTGGCGTTTGACAACAGTGTTGCCGACGCGGAAATCCAAAGCAATTTGACAGTTGCCAAGGATGGCTCGCCCATGTCCATCAACTGGATTGCCAACGACGGCGATATTGACCCCAATGCGGACATCAATGCGACCATTCTGGCGGACATGAAAAAGTCGGCAGATGACGGCAAGCAATACCTTATGGCAGTTTTACGCCTGAAAGAGGGCGGCAACTATACCGTCAATGCGGACGCGCTGAGCTTTTCCGACGAAAAGGGCTTTGCAGTCGCACCGTTTGAAAAGCTGGATCTGACGCAGAACGGCACTACGCTCATCGGCGGGGTGAAGTACCCCGCAGAGAACACGACCTACACCCTGCGCACCTATCTGGGCAGCAAACCCGGCGAGGCAACCTACCTGGTGGACGAACAGGTCGTGAACACCACCCAAGACAATACGGTCAACATCCCCACAAAAGGTACGCTGATGCCGACGGGCGAATACTATGTATCCTCCTTCCTGATGACGGAAAAGACCACCGAGGTCAGCGAGGAAGACGGAAGTACCAAAAATGTGACCGTCCTGGCCGCCATCGACAGCCAGCAGTTTGCCACCCCGGTTAGATACACCAACAACAATCCCTATCAGCCGAGCAAACCCGCTAGTGCCACGCTGGCATTCACCGGCAACGAGGTCATGCGCGCCGAATGGCAGCCTGTGGAAAATGTCAACGGCTACCGCGTGACGATTTATCAGAAGCAAAACGACGTCTGGGTCGATACCGGCTTTGGCTATGACCTGGACAAGGGCACCACCGCCATCAATATGGCACTGACCGTGGGCGGCGAGGAAACGCCGGAATCCAAAAATCTGACGGCAAACCAAACCTACAAGGTCGGTGTAAGTGCCTACACGGAGCCGGAGAACGGCGCAAAGTATTACAGCGCAGAAACCGAATCCTCCGGCGTTCTCCTGCCGGAATACACGCCGCTGAACCTTGCCCTTTCCGTGAACGGTGAGGAATGCACGCAGGACGAAAACGGCGTGTACCATGCCTATGTGGGCGGCGGCAGCAATTCCCTTGCTGTGACCTGCGAGGGTGCCGACAGCATCACGGTGACACGCATGGATACCGAAACGAACCTCACATCGGACGGGTCGAACACCTTTGCCATCCCTGATTTTACCGGCACGCTGATGCTACGTGTAAACGGTGTGAAGGACAAGGACGTGACCAGCGTGTTCCTGCTGGTAAGCAGGGACACCACCGCCCCTGTGCTGACCCTTTCCGCACCGATTTTCTACGCGGACAGAGCTGCAGGAACGTATCAAATCACCGGCACGGCGGATGCCGGCAGCGAAATCCTTTACGGAAATAACAACGAAAGCGTTTATGCCGCAGGGGACGGCAGCTTTGCAATCCAAGGAACGCTGAAGGAACAGCAAACCAGCGATGCCCTGTATATCCGCGCGCAGGACAGCGCCGGAAACCTCTCTGCATGGCAGTCTGCCTTGGTGGCGCGGCAGGTGCAAACGTATGCGGTCACCGTAACAACGGACGGCAACGGTACTGCTTCTGCAGACCTCGCCGCCGCGGCGGCAGGTACGAACATTTCCCTGAGCGCCACACCGAATACGGGCTATCATTTTAAGGAGTGGCAGGTTATCAGCGGCGGCGTGACCATCGAGAACGACAGATTCACCATGCCGGACGGCGACGTGGAGGTCAAGGCAATTTTTGAAAAGGACGCAGCGTCTGCGACCCCCGCGCCCACTGCCACCGCAAAGCCGAGCAGCAGCCAGACCCCCGCACCCACTGCTACTGCAAAGCCGAACAGCAGCCCGCCCCCCGCGCCTGCTGCCACCGCAAAACCGAACAGCGGCGCGACCCCCGCACCTGCTGCCCCTGCAAAGCCGAACAGCGGCGTGACCCCCGCACCTACTACCACTGCAAAGCCGAACAGCAGCCCGACCCCCGCACCTGCTGCCACTGCAAAACCGGAAAGCAGCCCGGCCCCCGCACCTGCTGCCACTGCAAAACCGGAAAGCAGCCCGGCCCCCACAGCAAAGCCCCCTGTATGGTGGGTCATGCTGCCGATTGCCGGCGGCATAGCGCTGGCTGGCGGTTTCATGATTTTCAAAAAGAAGCGCCGCAGATAAACAGCGCTTGACCGCAAAAACGGAATAGGTCACAGCGAATCCCTGAACAGCCGTCACGGTTTTACCCGCCGTGACGGCTGTTGCTGTTATACGGGCATTGTCGGTTTTCACGAATCTGAGGATGGCTATATGGTCAGCTTTCCCGATACAGAAAACACGCAGACGATTATTAACGACTACAAAGCGCGTCTGTGTGATTTGGAAAACAATATCTGGCAGCACTAAACTGCCATGAACTCTAAGGCGGGCTTCGGCCCGCCTTTTCTTTATGCAAAATCATTCTTGTTTCTTCCTTTCACCCGGTTTCGTTGTGATGAGCTGATAGACATCACTATCCTTGGGTTCCAGATTGGTGAACGGCAGTACACTGTTGCCCATCTTGATGATGCCGTGTCCCTCGCTGGCGTTGCGCAGAAATTCGAGCTGTGGGTTGGACAGCCCATACAGGCGTTGCGTTTTCGTAAAAAAGCGTTATAATTGAATCAGTTAAATCAAAGGAGGTATCAAATCATGAAATCACATAAATACTGGTCCTTAGGCGCACTTTTCTGTATGTTGGGATGCATTTATTCTGGAATCAAAAAATCTATGACTGCGCATAAATACTTTGCCTATTCTTCATTGCTTTGTATGGGCATGTCCATTTATTCCGGTCACAAACTGGTTTCTCCAAAGAAGAAAAAAATAACTAAACCAAATAATAGTGAGAATAGTTAAACAAAAAATCGCCTTTATTCATAAAGTCATGATCCCCGGCTAAGCCGGGGGTCATGACTGGCGGGCTTCTAACTGAAATCATGCCATACGCCAATCTTACGCCAAACGATGTATAAACTTATGCAAGAGAAAAAGAGCGTTGTTCCCGTTTGGCATAAAATAAGAGCTGACGGGGGTAGATGTAGGTTTACGGTCGCTTGTAGTAAGAACAGGCTTTAATTTTTAATAATGTTTACACCGTTTTCAGATGACTTAGAAAGAGTTTTACGCACTCTGCAAAATTCTTTCTAAAGCGTTTCTATATGTTATGTCCTGCTCCTTCGTTCGTTTGGATGCCCCTTTAGGGTGCTTTCCGGCACGAAGGAGCTTTTTATTTTCGTGGCGGCGGAACAGCAGGCCGTCTATATTTTCGGGCGTATACTCTAAGCCGTTTTGGTTCAGCACGCGGGCGCGGCGTGCCAGACACATACTTGCCAGCCCGTAATCCTGCGTAATTACAAGATCGCCGGGGTGTATACGGTTCACCAGCGCGAAATCTACGCTGTCGGCACCTTTGTCAAAGGTCAATGTCTGTGCGCCGTCACGCTGGACTTGGTGGGCGGTATCGCATAGGATCAGTACGGGTACTTTGTACTTTCCGGCTGTCTGCACAGTCAAATCCACCACCGGGCAGCCATCGGCATCAATCAGAATCGTCACTTTATTGTTTTCCTTCCATAACCCAAACAAATGCCCTTGCCGTCCGTAGGTCGACATCTTTGAAGTGGCCGCCTGTGTTCCATTCCAGCGTGCAGGCTGTGCCGCGCCGGGTCAGGGCGGTGTGCAGGGCGCGGATGTTATCGCCCACCGCCGCCATAGTCTGATTTTTGGTATGTTCCTCGCGGTCACCAAGGCTGAGATAAACACGCTGCGCTTGGATGGGGTGTGCAGCCTCATGCTCCGGCCAGCCGGGAAACCACACGGACGGCGAAGCCGCCGCCACGCCATACAGCGCGTTCGTTTGTGTTGCCGCCCACAGAGCAAACAGTCCAGCCAGTGAGTAGCCGCCCAAAACAACCTTGCAGTCTTCCTTTATAGAATACTGCCGACGGATGCTCGGCACAGCCTGCGCCAGCCATGCAAGCGTATCCCCTGCCCTGCCGCCAAAGCCCTGCTTACCCCATACGGGCGGTGCAGGCCAAGGCGACAAATCGTCGTTCCAGTTCTCTACTTGGACAGCGGCCAGCAAAAATGGTTGTGTGGTTTGCCGATGTATGGCTTCAACTTCTCGTTCCATCCCTGCAAGGTCATGTTCATCCACCATTTGCAGCAGCAGGTATTCGGCGCTGGCAGTGCCGTAGATGCGGCAGGTTCTGTTTTGTATCTGCAATAATTGGTTATCCATAAAAATGACGATTCCTTTCCTTTGCATTATAATGCCTGCACACCAAAGAATCAAGATTGCGCCGGATGCACTGCCTTGAAAGTTTTTTGCTGCACTTGCATCACATCTGCACAACATCCGCACAGTGATTGTATATACGTGTATAATCCCGCGTGTTACAATTAGTATGTTCAAAAT
>OLJA01001747.1_pt1 | contig 10524 bp, 11 predicted proteins | sample 1601401 | NCBI WGS metagenome assembly OLJA01 (sample SAMN01915217, study PRJEB22387) | human gut metagenome | isolation source: stool | host: Homo sapiens | place: USA | reverse complement strand
GTGACTGGTGCATCAGCCGTCAGCGCGTCTGGGGCGTGCCCATCCCGGGGTTCTACTGCAAGAAGTGCGGCAAGTACCACATCACCGACGCCTCCATCAAGGCTGTCTCTGACCTGTTCCGCAAGGAAGGCAGCGATGCCTGGTACAAGTATGATGCCAATGACATCATGCCGAAATCCGAGGTCTGCGAGTGCGGTGCTTCCGACTGGGAGAAGGACCCCGATATCATGGACGTCTGGTTTGACTCCGGCTCCACATGGAGCGCTGTCTGCCGTGAACGTCCCGAGCTGCGCTGGCCCGTCGATATGTATATGGAGGGTGCTGACCAGTTCCGCGGTTGGTTCCAGTCCAGCCTGCTGACCAGTGTGGCCACGCAGGGCGTTGCGCCGTACCGTGAGGTGCTGTGCCACGGCTGGGTTGTGGACGCACAGGGCAAGCAGATGCACAAATCCGCCGGCAACGGCATGGAGCCCAGCGAGATTATCCGCGACTATGGTGCGGATATCATCCGCCTGTGGGTTGCTTCCAGCGATTACACCGTTGACGTCCGCGCCGGTAAGGAAATCTTCCGCCAGCTGTCCGAGGCATACCGCAAGATGCGCAACACCGCCCGCTTCATGCTGGGCAACATCAACGATTTTGACCCCGCCAAGGATATGGTTGCAGAGGATCAGCTGTTTGAGATTGACCGCTGGGCACTGGAGGCCTGCAACAAGCTGACCGCCAACCTGCGCGATGCCTATGACCACTATGACTTCAGCCGCGCCTACCACGCACTGTACAACTTCTGCGTCATTGATATGTCCAACTTCTATATGGATGTCATCAAGGATCGCCTGTACTGCGCTGATGACCATGCCCGCCGCTGCGCCCAGAGTGCCCTGTACCGCATTCTGGTGGACTTCACCAAGCTGCTGGCACCCATCCTGTGCTTCACCAGCCAGGAAATCTGGAGCTATATCCCGAAGCTGCCCGGCATGAAGGACTATGTTGTCTTTGAGCAGATGCCCGAGGCAAAGGCTGCTGCCGATGAGGCGTTTGAGGCCAAGTGGGATCGCATCATGGCCATCCGCGACGATGTCAAGAAGGTTCTGGAGCAGGCCCGTGCCGATAAGGTCATTGGCTCTGCGCTGGAAGCCAGCCTGACGCTTTATTGCAGCAAGGAGGTCTATGACTTCTTGAACGCCATCCCGATGGATGAGCTGGCTGATTTGTTCATCGTCTCTCACGTTGACCTCGTTGAGGGTGAGGGCGGCGTCAAGGGCCTGGTTGAGGGTCTTGGCGTCAGTGCTGCCCATGCGGCCGGCAACAAGTGCCTGCGCTGCTGGAAGTATGAGCCTTCCGTTGGCGAGGACGGTCTGTGCCCGCGCTGCGCTAAGGTTCTGAAACAGTAAGTTTTACCCGTCAGCGGTGCTTATACGTGTAAGCACCGCTGATTTTTTCGGATAAGGTGACGTATGATTTCTGGTTTGTTATCTCTGCTGGGGGCGGCCGTGCTGGTCGTACTGGACCAGCTTATCAAGCACTGGGCCACGGCGGCGCTGCTGCCGGTGGGCAGTATGGAGGTACTGCCCGGCATTGTGGAGCTGCGCTATTGCCTGAATGACGGTATGGCGTTCTCGATGCTGGCGGGCAAGCAGGGGCTGCTGATTGGTGTAACATCCGTTATGCTGGTGGCCGTTCTGGTTATGCTGTTTGTGCGTAAAATGCCGTTGGCAGAGCGCATTGCATGGACGCTGGTGCTGGGCGGCGGCGTGGGCAACCTCATTGACCGCGTGCTCAACGGCGTTGTGGTGGACTACATCAACGTGCTGTTTATGCACTTTGCCATCTTCAATTTTGCGGATATCTGCGTCTGTGTGGGCGTTGGCCTGCTGATGCTGGTGCTGCTTCTGGACTCCACCAAAAAGGATGCGCCGGCACAGCAGAAGGCGGAGGACGATGGAACGGCTTGAGTTTACGGCTGCGCCCGGTGACACAGGCCGCCTGGATGCGTGGCTGGCAGGGCAGTGCCCGACATTGTCCCGCAGTGCGCTGCAGGGGCTGATGGAGCAGGGCCTTGTGACGCGGAACGGCGCGCCGGTCAACAAAAAGGAAAAGGTCCTTCCCGGCGCTGTCTATACCATTGACCTGCTCGACCCGCAGCCCATCGAGGCCGTACCCCAGAACATCCCGCTGGATATTGTCTATGAGGATGACGACCTTCTGGTGGTCAACAAGCCGAAGGGGATGGTTGTCCACCCGGCACCCGGCAACCCGGACGGCACGCTGGTCAATGCGCTGCTCTACCACTGTGCGGGGCAGCTGTCCGGCATTGGCGGCGCCATCCGCCCCGGCATTGTGCACCGTATTGACAAAGACACCAGCGGCCTGCTGGTGGTGGCCAAAAATGACGCAGCCCACCATGCGCTCAGTGAACAGATGAGCGTGCACAGCATCCACCGCGTCTACCACGCGGTTGTCTACGGCAACCTGAAGGAGGACGAGGGCTATGTGGAAGCGTGGCTGGGCCGCGACCCCAGAGACCGCAAGAAAATGGCGGTCCTGCCGGAGAACGCACCGGGGGCCAAGTATGCCTATACGGGCTGGCAGACGCTGGAACGGTACGGCAACTTCACCTACATTGCCTGTAAGCTCAAAACCGGGCGTACCCACCAGATACGCGTACATATGACCTCCACAGGCCACCCGCTGGCGGGGGATGCCGTCTACGGCCCCAAAAACTGCATCAAGGCACTGGGCGGCCAATGCTTACACGCGAAGGAGCTGGGCTTTGTCCACCCGAAAACAGGGCAGTGGATGCAGTTTGATTCACCCCTGCCGCCTTATTTTACAGATTTTCTGACACGGTTAAGAAAGGAACATCGCACATGAAAGCACCCCTCAGCGATACCCTTGTAATCTGTGATATGGATAACACCCTGCTGACGGCCAAGGCGGGCATCCCTGCCTGCAACCGGGCCGTCATCCAGCTGTACACCAGCATGGGGGGACTTTTTACAGTGGCCACAGGCCGCCCGCCGGAGTCCATCCGTGCGGCGCTGGGGGACATCAAGCTGTCTCTGCCGGCTATCTCCTGCAATGGTGCGCTGCTGTATGATTTCTCCACGGACTCGGTGCTCCACCGTTCCACGCTGAACCGGGAGCAGGCCACCACGGCGATTCTGGATATTTTGAACAAATTCCCGCGCATGGGTGTTGAGGTTATGGCGGGCAACGGCGAAATGTACGTGATTCACGCCAACGAGGTGACCCACGCCCATCAGGTGGATGAGCAGCTGGGCAGCATTGCCTGCCCGGTGGAGTCCGTGCCGGATGGCTGGGTCAAGGTGGTGTTCGCCTCCGACCCGGAGAGCATCCGCAAGCTGGGCCAGTACGCCAAGACGAAATATTACGGCAGGGATAACTATTTCCTGGCCACCAACAGCATCTATCTGGAAATTATGCCTGGCGGTGTCAGCAAGGCAAGCGGCCTGCATGACCTCTGCGCACTGATGAGCAAATCCATGAAAAACACGGTGGTTATCGGTGATTACTACAATGATCTGGAGCTGATGCGGGAGGCCGGGTATGCGGTGGCGGTTGCCAACGCCCCGGCGGAGGTCAAGGCGGCCGCCGACCACGTGACGACCTGCACCTGCGCCGAGGGCGCAGTGGGCGAGTACCTGTACAGCCTGATTGGCAAGGCCGAAGCGTAAAAGAGGGCATGACGATGAAAGTCAGCAAATTCATGAACCCGAAGGGTGTACTGCTTCAGGCAAAGATAGATAATTCTGCCGATGCACTGGGAATTCTGGTGGAGCTGCAGGAGGGAATAGGCGTTATCACAAACGGAAACGCCTATTACAAGGCTGTCTCCGCACGGGAGAGCTTTGGCGGAACCACAGCCATAGGCGGCGGCATTGCGCTGCCCCATGCCAGCAACGCGGGGGTGTCCGCGCCGGGCATTTCGGCGGTGCTACTGCGCCGCGGCGTGGACTGGGGCGCACCTGATGGGGCACCGGTGGATTTGATTTTTATGATTGCCGTTCCGCCGGGAAGCGAAAGCCTGCATTTACAGATTCTGGCGCGGCTGGTGAATCTGCTCAGCCGCAGTGAGCTGACGGAGGCTCTGCGCACCGCCAGCAACCCCCAACGCTTTGTGGAGCTGATTGCCAAAACGGAAAACGCCTGCTTTGCAGAGTAAACCCATCCCGGCCCAATGTGGCCGGGATATTTTTTGCCTGCAAGTTCAGACAAAACCGTCGATTTGCACAAAACAATATAAAATTTTGCTGCTGTATTATACGGATTTGCACTTGCTTTAAACCACTAAAGTGTGTTATACTTTAAAGCACTAAACCGGCTGCGCGGAGGGACCCACGTGAGGGAATGTGGGTGTACACCTGAAACAAAAGGTACGCAGCGGGTGCATTGGAGGAATATACAATGAAAAAAGCAGTCTCTCTCATGATGGCCGCCGCCCTGACGATGGGCCTGGCCGCCTGCGGCTCTTCCGCTTCCACGGATACCGCAGCATCCACCGCTGACACCGCTGCTTCCAGCAGCGAAGCCGCCGCCGACAGCACCGCCGCTGCGGATGGCAAGGTCTACAACGTCGGCATCTGCTAGCTTGTCCAGCACGAGGCACTGGACGCCGCTACGCAGGGCTTCAAAGACGCCTTGACCGAGAAGCTGGGCGAGGGCAACGTCAAGTTTGACGAACAGAACGCCTCCGGCGACTCTGCCAACTGCGCCACCATCGTGAACGGCTTTGTTTCCAATAATGTGGATTTGATTCTGGCCAATGCCACCGCACCGCTGCAGGCTGCTGCACAGGCTACCGCAGACATCCCGGTGCTGGGCACCTCTGTCACGGACTACGCCACGGCGCTGGATATCAGTGGCTGGACCGGCACGGTCGGCAACAACATTTCCGGCACCTCTGACCTTGCGCCGCTGGACCAGCAGGCTGCTATGATTCAGGAGCTGTTCCCGGACGCCAAGAATGTCGGCCTGCTCTACTGCAGCGCCGAACCGAACTCCGTCTACCAGTGTGACGTCATTGAGGGCTACCTGACCGAGGAGGGCTACACCGTGGCCCGCTATGCCTTCACCGATACGAATGACGTTACCTCTGTGGCACAGACTGCCGCTGACAACTCTGACGTTATCTACATCCCCACGGACAACACGGCAGCCTCCAACACCGAGGCCATCGCCAACGTGGTCATTCCCGCCAAGGTTCCTGTAGTGGCCGGTGAGGAAGGCATCTGCAACGGCTGCGGCGTTGCTACGCTGTCCATCAGCTACTACGATCTGGGCTATGCCACCGGTGAGATGGCCGCCAAGATTCTGGCCGAGGGTGCAGACGTCTCCACCATGCCGGTTGAGTATGCACCCAACGTTACCAAAAAGTACAACGCTGCCAACTGCGAGGCCCTCGGCATCACGCCGCCGGCTGACTACGTGGCCATCGGCTAAGACGAAAGCAGCAGTAAAAAAACATCATAACAGCGAGGAAGGGGGAGTGCTGTTCTCTTTCCCCGCTGTTTTGGTGCCTATGAAATGAGGATGTTTTATGGATTTCCTGACCTCTTTGATAAACTCCATGCCCGGTGCTGTGGCACAGGGCCTCATCTGGGGCATTATGGCCATCGGCGTCTATATTACCTACCGTATTCTGGATGTGGCCGATTTGACCGTTGACGGCTCTCTGGGCACCGGCGGCGCGGTCTGTGTTGTGCTGGTTCTGAACGGCGTACCGGTGGGTGTGGCGCTTTTGGCGGCTACGCTGGTCGGTATGCTGGCAGGCCTGGTCACAGGTCTGTTCCATACCGCCTGCGGTATACCGGCTATTCTGGCCGGTATCCTCACACAGCTGGCGCTCTACTCGGTCAACCTGCGCATTATGGGTACCGGCACCGGCGGCGGTAAAGCCAATCTGCCTATCAGCGTGGACAAGTACAGCCTGCTGGTTTCGGCCCGCTATGTGCGTGCGCTGGCGGCGAATAACCCGATTATTGTACTGGTCATTTTCTGCGCTATCCTGATTGGTGTTCTGTACTGGTTCTTCGGCACTGAAATGGGCTGCTCGCTGCGTGCCACCGGCGCAAACCAGCATATGGCCCGCGCACAGGGCATCAACACGAATGTCACCATTGTGCTGGGGCTGATGGTTTCCAACGGTCTGGTTGCACTGGCCGGTGGCCTGCTGGCGCAGTATCAGGGCTTCTCGGATATCAATATGGGCCGCGGTGCAATCGTTATCGGTCTGGCGGCGGTCATCATCGGCGAGGTTATCTTCAGCAAAATCTTCCGCAACTTCGCACTCAAGCTGCTGGCGGCCGTCATTGGCGCTATCATCTACTACATTGTTATGAACTTCGTGCTGCGCATGGGTCTGTCCACCGATGACCTCAAGCTGCTCACCGCACTGGTTGTGGCTGTATTCCTGACTATTCCGTACTGGAAGGGTAAATACTTCACCAAGACGCCTGTGAAAAAGGGAGGCAAGGACAATGCTTGAAATCAAAAATGTGTACAAGACCTTCAACGCAGGCACCGTCAATGAAAAGGTGGCACTGAAGGACCTGAACCTTACGCTGAAGGACGGTGACTTTGTCACGGTTATCGGTGGCAACGGCGCGGGCAAGTCCACTATGCTGAACGCGGTTGCGGGTGTCTGGCCGGTCGATATGGGCAAAATCATCATTGACGGACAGGACGTGACCCGCCTGTCGGAGCATAAGCGCGCCAAGTACATCGGCCGCGTTTTTCAGGATCCGATGATGGGCACGGCGGCAACCATGCAGATTGATGAAAATCTGGCGCTGGCAGCCCGCCGGGGTCTGGCCCGCACGCTGAAAACCGGCATCACCAAAAAGGAGCATGAGGAATACTATGAGCTGCTCAAAACGCTGGATTTGGGGCTGGAAAACCGTATGACCAGCAAGGTGGGCCTGCTCTCCGGCGGACAGCGTCAGGCGGTCACGCTGCTGATGGCCACCCTGAAGAAGCCCAAGCTCCTGCTGCTGGATGAGCACACCGCAGCCCTTGACCCCAAGACGGCGGCCAAGGTGCTGACCCTGTCGGAAAAAATCGTGGAGGAAAACCACCTGACCACCCTTATGATTACCCATAATATGAAGGATGCCATCAAATACGGCAACCGCCTGATTATGATGTATGAAGGCCACGTCATCTATGATGTGCGCGGTGAAGAGAAGAAGAACCTACAGGTCAGCGATTTGCTCAAGCGCTTTGAGCAGGTGAGCGACGGCGGCTTTGCCAATGACAGAATGCTGCTCTCATAAAATGCTTTGCCCGGGAAAATTGCCTCCCGGGCTTTTTTGTAATAAAATTGTAATTCGTGACAATTTTTTGAAAACGGTGTTCAAAGCTCTGAAAATATGATATAATTCCTAATATGTATACTAGGTGGGATATGGCCTGTGGTCAGCTCCCCATTCACATATCAAAGGAGGAGGCTTTCCTATGAGCCGCGAACGTCAAGAGGAAAGAGTTGGCCTGAGCCCTATACAGCGCAAGGCGTGTGTGGTGCTGGCCCTTTGTGCACTGGCACTCATTTTAAGTATTTTGGTGGCGTGGGTGCTGCCGGGCAAGCTAGGGCTTTTCGGTGGCTCCAAGGACCCCTATGACCCGGAGGCATTCCCGCTGGATACCACATTGGACTGCATCCTGCCGCAGGCCTCGGCGGATGATGCCTACATCACGGCCAGTGTCTTTGCGGGCGACCAGTATGCGGTCAGCCTGCAGAAGGACAGCCGCATTACCTTGAACCAATTTGTCGGGCAGGAGGGATTGAAAACCGCAAAGGCCCTTTCCACCTCCTGCGTGAACTTCGCCTCGGATTCCAGCACTTATACCATCGTGCAGGCCATCCCGAAGATGAAGGCACGCCGCGTCTTTGTACAGCTTGGTTCCAATGATGTAGACGGCACGGTCAGTGTGGAGTCCTACATTGCGGACTACAAGCAGTTTTTACAGAGCATCCGGTCTGCCTATTCGTACTGCGATATCATTGCCGTGGCGGTGCCCCCGGTGAAGCAGGACAGCACCGATGCCGCCCAGATTCAGACCTACATTGACCAGTTCAATCAGGCGCTGGCCGCGGCCTGCAGCGATTTGGACGTCAAGTACCTGAACACCGCCGAGGTGCTGAAAAACAGCGACGGCTACGCGGAAAGCACGTACTTTGAGGGCAGCGGCTACAGTGCCTCCGGCGCACGTGTTGTGCTGGAATACGCCAAGAGCCACGCTTACAACACAATGGACAGCCGCCCCGACACCAGTGATATTCCGCAGCGTGCTTCCCAGTCCGTCGGCGGGAATACGGCTGAGCCGACAGCTACCCCGGAAAAGCTCACCGCCAGCTATGAGGTGGAGGACGCGACCAAGGGCACGCTGACCGGCAACGGCCAGACCGGCGTCTCCAGCCTGGAGATTGAGGCAGCCTCCGGCACCAGCGTCAACGTTACGGCCGTGGCAGCGGAGGGCTTCGTGTTCTACAAATGGAGCGACGGCGTCACCACGGCGACCCGCTATGACAACATCACAAAGGATATCTCCGTCAAGGCTATGTTCAACGATGCCCGCGTGGAGCTGACGCTGGATAAGGCGGACACCACCATCAAGAAGGGCGAGAAACTGACCATCAACGCCTCTGTCAAGCTGGGCGGCAAGAGCTATGACGCTGCAAACGTCCAGTGGTCCGTCAACAGCGAGATGGAGCAGAACGGCAGCAGCTTCACCTTTACCGGTGACAATGCGGGCAGCTACACCATCAAGGCCGGGATTGAAATCAACGGCACCTTCTCTACCGCGCAGCTGGTGGTTACGGTGGCGGCTGACCCCACAACCGTGAATATCAGCGGCAGCAACACGCTGACCGTCGGCCAGAGCACTACCCTGACCGCCACTGTCACAAACGGCAATGGCGATACCGTCTGGGGCTGTGAGGAAACCTCCTGGCGTATGACCGGCAATCAGGTTACCTTTACCGCCAACGAGGCTGGCACCTACCACATCCACGCGGTCAACAACAATGTGGATGCCGTCTTTACGGTGACCGTAAGCCCGGCACCCACGCAGGCCCCGACCCCGGCCCCGACACCGACCCCGGCCCCGACACCGGAGTCGACTTCGACCTCGACTGACTAGCCTGCGGGGGAATGATTTTACAGAGGTAAGAAAATGGCAATTTATACCTGTGTCCTGCTGGACATTGACAATACACTGCTGGACTTTGACGCCGCGGAGCGTCAGGCACTGACCGATATGCTGGCGGAGTATGAGCTGCCCCACGATGAAAACGCCTGCGCGGTCTACCACAAGGTGAACCGTGAGCTGTGGGATTCTCTGGCCAAGGGCCAGCTGAACAAGCAGAAGCTGTTCCAGATCCGTTTTGGCCGCTTTATGCAGGCCATGCAGCTGCCGGACAACGGCAAGAGCAAGGCAATGAATGACCGCTATGAGGAGCTGCTGGCCACCCATGCCGACCTGCTGCCGGGCGCCCTGACCGCCCTGGAGGAGCTGGGTGAGGTGGCAACGCTGGCCATTGTGTCCAACGGTGCCCTTGCCGTGCAGGAGTCCCGCATTGCGGCCTCCGGCATTGGCCGCTATATGGACGGCATCTATATCTCGGAAAAGGTCGGCGCAGCCAAGCCGAGCGCGAAGCTATTTGAGCACGCCTTCCGCGACCTTGGCATCACGAACAAAAGCCGTGTGCTGATGGTGGGCGATGACCTGCTGGCAGACATCAAGGGCGGCCAGAATGCCGGGGTGGACACCTGCTGGTTCAACCCCAAGAACGAGGAAAATAAATCCGGCATCACGCCGAAGTATACGGTCGGCTCCTATGAGGAGCTGTACCGCATTGTGATGGAACCGGAGGAACTGGAAAATCTGGGCGTGCGCAACCGCCGCCACAGCAACGAGGCTCTGCTCTGAGCAAGGCAGGGGTATACTGCCGCTGCCCATACGAAAGGCAGCGGCATCATTTTGGAATAGAGGAACGTACCGTTATGTTGTTGGAACTTCAAAATTTAGGCAAGAGCTTCGGCGAACACGAGGTACTGCAGGATGTAAATGCCGGTGTGGAGCGCGGTGACCGCATCGGTATCATTGGTGCAAACGGCACCGGAAAGACCACGCTGCTGCGGATTCTCTGCGGAGAGTGCCTGCCAGACGCGGGCGATGCCGCCTTTGGAGCCGGGGTGACCACCGGCTATCTGGAGCAGAATGCCCGGCTGGACCCGGCGCTGGATGTTTACGCCACGATGAAGCTGGTATTCACCCCGGCGTTGGACGCCATGCAGGAGATGGAAGCGCTGCAGAAGCAGCTGGCAGCCGCCCCGCATGATGCCGCCCTGGCCGAGAAAATCGCCCACTGCACAGCGGTCATTGATGCCATGGATGCCTACAATATGGACACCCAGATTAAAAAGGTGCTCAACGGTATGGGCTTTCCGGCACAAACGTGGACAAAGCTGGCGGGGGTGCTTTCCGCTTTTGAGTAGACCT
>OLJA01001744.1_pt1 | contig 10564 bp, 6 predicted proteins | sample 1601401 | NCBI WGS metagenome assembly OLJA01 (sample SAMN01915217, study PRJEB22387) | human gut metagenome | isolation source: stool | host: Homo sapiens | place: USA | reverse complement strand
TGAGAGGTTTCATAGCGCCTGCAAGCAATGCAGGCGTATATACATCTGCTTATTTTGCGTTGCAAAATACTTGTTGGGAGCACCCAAACCCTTGAACTGCATCCCGTGGATGCAAGCTGTTTTAAGCAAATAAAAAGGGAAAACTGTTTTACTTCTTGCGGAATTCTCCATACAGCCACTCTGCCAATGCCGACATAATAGCCTTGTACTTGCTGGTATCCTCAAACAAGGAAGAGAAGGTGTCCTGCGCTTCGAGATAGCTGTCCTGTGCGGCAGTATCAAAAGCCTTGGGGAAGATGCTCTCGGTAAAGATCTGCGGGTCGGAGCTGCGCGCCAGCTTTGCCAGCTTCGGGTCGGCCAGCAGACGGTCATGCAGGGCAGTAAGCAGCACCCGGTCGGCATTGGTGAACTCGCCCTTGAACTTCTCGTTGATCTTCAAAATGATCTCGTCCAGCGGCTCCTTGGGGTCGTGGCCGAGAGCACCCTTCTGGGTGACCGGCTCGTAGACGCCTTTGGCGTGTTCCAGCTCGATGGCACCGGCAAAGGTCTTTTGCAGCTTGTAATACTCCAACTGTAATTTGCCCTCCAAGTCCAGCGGAGAGACCTCGTCCGGCGGCAGCAGTTTGAGCAGGTAAGCGCAGAATACGTTCTCCTTGTGCAGCTCTTCATCGAACATCCGCGCCACCTGTGAAACGTAGCCGTACCACTTGACAAGGCTGCGCAGCAGGCGGCGGAACTGGTACCGCTCGGCCTGCGTTTTCTGGTTGTAGCGGTCTGCCACCGGCTTCAAGACGCTGCTCATGCGGCCCACGGCGTTTTTATCCTGCTTGGTGCTGCGGAAATACTCCTTGGCAAAGGCTTCCACGTCTGCATCGGAATAGACGGCAAAGCTCCGCAGCTCCTTCTGGGTCTTGTAAATGAGGTCGGTGTTGACCTCCTGCTCCAGAAACGTCTCCTGATAAAAGGGCTGAAATGCCTCCCGGATGTCCTCTGCCTTGTTCACAAAATCCAGCACAAAGGTGTCGGTTTTGCCGGGGCAGGTGCGGTTCAGGCGGGAGAGGGTCTGCACCGCCTTGACGCCCTTCAGCTTTTTGTCCACGATCATGGTGTGGAGCAGCGGTTCGTCAAAACCGGTCTGGTATTTTTCTGCCACGATCAGCACATTGAAGTTGTTATGGAACTCCTTTTTGGTCTGGCTCTCTGCAATGTGGCTGCCATCGGCGCGGACGTTTAGGGACTGCTCCGTGTACTCCACGCCGCCGTCCGGTACGGCACCGGAAAATGCCGCTAAGATCTGCACATCGTCATAGCCCTGCTCCGCAATGTAGCGCTTGACCTCGTGGAAGTACCGCACCGCCGCCAGCCGGGAGGAGGTGACTACCATCATCTTGCCCCGCCCGCCGATCTTGTGGCTGGTGGTCTCCCGGAAGGTCTCTACAATGATCTTTGCCTTCTGGCTGATGTTGTAGGGGTGCAGTTCCTCATACTTGCGGATGAGCTTCGCCGCCCGGCTGGCAGGCAGGTCGGGGTTGTCCGGGATGGTCTTGGCGATCTTGAAGCAGGTGGAATAGGTCATGTAGTTTTGCAGCACATCCAGAATGAACCCTTCTTCAATGGCCTGCCGCATACTGTAAATGTGGAAGGGGTGGTGGCTGCCGTCCGGGTACTCGGTGCCGAACAGTTCCAGCGTGGCGGCTTTTGGGGTGGCGGTAAAGGCAAAGAAGGACAGGTTCTTGTGCCGTCCGTGGGAGGTCAACTCCTTCACCAGTGCATCCTCCGGGTCGATCTCGTCCTCCGCTTTGCCTTCCAGCTCGGCATATTCCCGCAGCGCGTCCTCGGTGTCGGCAAGGGCGGCTTTCAGCTTCAAAGCAGAGGTGCCGGTCTGGGAGGAGTGCGCTTCGTCGATGATAACGGCATAGTTCTTCCCGGCGGTCTTGTTCACCTCAGTATAGATGACCGGGAACTTTTGCAGCGTGGTGATGATGATGCGTGCGCCGTTGTTGATGGCATCCCGCAGGTCGCCGGAGTTTTTGTCCTCGCCGATGGCCTCCACCGCACCCAGCGTATGGTCGAAGCCGGAGATGGTCTCCTCCAGCTGCGCGTCTAGCACGGTGCGGTCAGTCACCACGATGACGCTGGCAAACACCGGCTTGTTCTCGGTGTTGAACAGGGAAGCCAGCCGGTACGCCGTCCAAGCAATGGAGTTGGACTTGCCCGACCCGGCGCTGTGCTGGATGAGATAGTGCTGCCCGGCACCCTTCTGCCGCACATCTGCCACCAGCTTGCGCACCACGTCCAGCTGGTGGTACCGGGGAAAGATCAGGGTCTTGCCGTCCTGCAGGCTCATGAACTTTTGCAGGATGTCCATCATGCTGTCCTTCTGGAACACTTCTTCCCAGAGGTAGGCGGTAAGGTAGCCGTTGGGGTTGGGCGGGTTGCCTGCACCGCCGTCCCGCCCGGCACCGTTGGAGCCCTGATTGAAGGGCAGAAAGCGGGTGTCCTTGCCTGCCAGCCGGGTGGCCATCCACACCTCGGTCAGGTCTACGCAAAAGTAGCCCAGAATGCGCTTGTTGAACTGGAAACACACCACCCGCGGGTCCCGGTCGTGCATCCACTGCTGCTTGGCGTTCTCCACGGTCTGCCCGGTGAACTGGTTCTTCAGCTCAAAGGCGAACACCGGGATGCCGTTTACCGCAAGCACCATGTCCACCGAGTTGTGGGTGGTGTCGGAGTAGAACCACTGCCGGTTGCAGGTGATCTCGTTTTGGGCGTAGCGCTGGGCGTCCTTCTGGTTCAGCGCGGACTCCGGCTGAAAATAGCACACCCGGAACCGCCGTCCCCGGTGCTTGAACCCATACCGCAGCACCGAAAGCAGTCCGTCCGCATCGCAGGCATTGTTAAAGGCCGTGCAGAACTTCCGCACCGGGTTTACCGGGTTCTGCTTTTCAAAAAATGCCCACTCGTTCGGCTGGGTGGCCTGCACAAACCGGATGAGCGTCTCCACAAACAGCCCCAGCTTCGGGTCGTAACAGTCGTTGTTTCGTGTATAACCACCGGCAGGGGAGAGCATCGATGCCGCAATGTCCGATTCAAATTGCTTTTCGGTGGTGATAAGGGACATTTGAAATCCGCCTTTCTTTAAGAAAATTAGTGAATTTGATACAACAAATGAATTTTTGAACATTTTGTGTTGTGCGGGTTGTAAAAATTGCCAGTTGACACTTGTTAGAAGATTTGCTATTATACTTGTAAATTAGCATCGGAAATTCAGGTGTCTATCTAATAGATATCTGTTTTAGAAGGTGTTAGAAAAAGACCTATCCATCTTGGTTTCTCTTTTTATGAGATACTGAATTGTGTGGGTCTTTATTTTTTACCCCATTTTAGGTAGTCGTACATTCGAATCAATCTTTTAACGTTGCTTCTTGTATTAACATCAAAGTGATCGAGAGCATCAGGGTCATTTGTAAATATCTCGCGTAAGATTTGACCTAAATAATCTGCATCCATTTTATCTTCAGGTAAAGAACACATGACGCGATATGCTTTGGGAGGGTTATCTTTTAGTGTTTCCCAAAGATTTTGTAAAGAGGAATAGCAATCAGTGGTGGAGCGATATTTTTTGTTAGTCTTTGTGGCAAGGTCATCGAAATTACTTTTTGTTTCTGATCGAATTTGGGGAAAATCTTCCTGTGTCTGTATTTGACTAAGATAGCGATATACAGGAAGATCGCCGCTATTGCTTCTTCGCATTTCGGGATAGGCATACCTTAAAAGCTGTTCAGCAGAATAGTCAGTCAAATCTCCCATGACGATACTACGATACCATTCATTTGCATGAACAATACTCTGCAATCCGCGCTCACCCGTATTGGAAACACCAATAGAAATAGCCAGACAATTTTCATCGATGTTTTTATCATCAATTTGAACAACTTTCATAAGAGGGCCCGGCTTGCTGGTGACAACGTAGGTGTACATCTCTTCTTTGAAGCGACGTAAGAGTTTCACAGGAACAGAGGCTTGTTTGGCGGCCAGTGCGTCATAGAGAATCCCAAAGTCAGAAAGTGTAAGCCTTGTCATAGAAAAAATCTGTGGGCCAATAGCCATCGCATAAGAAGAAACTGTATAACCAGTCATACTGGGGTTATAGTCAACAAAAACAAACCGTTCCTGTAACCGGTCGGCCTTATCCCTTGGCAGGCAAAGTAGAATATCGTTCAAAATCTTTTGAATATCTTGATCTGTAAGAGAGTAACCGATATAGATAATTGGATACTCCATGAAAATTGTCATGAGCTTTGCTGCAAGGTATTTGCTTTTATCGTTAAAAACTTCGTAGTCCCACTCATTGATAATAAGAGTTTCTGGCAGGGAAACGGAACCATGAATCTTATAAATTTCAGCGATACCTTGTATGGCAGAGAAAACAAGCTGGTCTTGCCCAACATAAGGAGTATAATCGTCAAAGAGCTTTTCAAAGAAAAGGTCATAGTTGGTCGTGATAATACCTGCAAGGTTTTTCTTGGAAATATTCTTTAATTTTTGAATTTCATCTTTGTATTCGGGGAGCGCAACAGACTTTTCCTTTAGATACCATGCAATTTCAGCTTTGAAGGGTGAACAACCGCGCTCTACGGCATTCAGAACAAAAGATTCGTTTGTACGCATAGTTGGAGTGTTATACCACTTGGTGTCAAAATCCTGCTGAATTAAAGTGGCGATTTTAGGCATAACACCTTGTGTGGAACCCAACTGCTGAGCCTTACTTTCGTAGGCACGATAGGCAAAGCGGTCAGAGTTCACTCTGGAAGCAAATTCGGTTAATAAGCCTTTCCAATCGGGGAGATTATAGTAACGACGGGTAATGCCAGAACCAACAAACAAAAAGGGAATGGTATTAAAATGTGAAACAATATCTTGAATTGTCATATAATCTTCCTTTCCCAAAGAAATATTCTAAATTTCAATTAATTGAGCTACTTTGTTGTATTCTAAAACGAGTTTATACATTCGATTTTGATGGTTTGCATCAATAATATGCATGACGACGATGCTGTCTGAAAGATTCTCTATATAATTGAATTTTATCACAAAAGCCATTCCCTTTTCAATCATTTCAGGGCGTAAAGGAAAATAACAATGATCGCCAACAGTTATCTTTTCAATAATAAATTCGGCCTTGTTGGAGTTAATAAAGTTTCCTTGAATGTGCTGTAGGTGCTCATGGTACTCTGTAGAACCAACGAATGAAAATAAAAACACATGATTATTTGATGGAATAATTCGAGAATCACCGTAATCGATAGGACAAAAGAATGGCCGGGCGGCTTCTGCTTTTTCAGAATTTCGAACTTTTCTATCTCGATAAAGGGTAATTCCAACGCCAATCAATGCGATTATACCACCAATGAACGCAGAAGCTAAAGGAACGATAACGTCTGTAAGCCAGTTTACTGCTGGAGTAGACACAGAGATACAATTCATTTTACACCTCCCTTTTCCCCGTTACAACCTCATAAATCAAACTTTTCTTATAGCTTTCCAGCTCTTTTACCAGCTGTTCCTTCTTCGCAATTAGCCTATCAATCTCGGCACACTTGGAACGGATATAGGTTGCAATCTCCTGTTGCTCTTCAAGATCGGGGAGTGGAACCCAAATGTTTTGTAGTTTTTCTTGACTGAGTTTAGGCTGTGCGGAGCCGGTAATATAAGGGTTGATATCCAACTCTTCAAGAGCATAGAACAAATAATAAAAATCCACTCGTTTGGTTGGTTTGAGAATGTGTGCATGATTGTTGATCCATGCTTTACCATTGACTTCGTACATTAACGGCAAATTACGCATTCGTAGATTTGCACCATCTTCACCAATCAACATGACATGATCGTCAATCGTGTAATCATCAATTTTATCGATGGCACCGGATGCTCCATAATAATCATAGAGAACGGAACCAGATTGACTGCGCTTATCAGCAGAAATAGGCTTTCGGTATTGGTCTAAGATAGAACAGATGTATTTTAGTTTAATGAGGGAAAATCTATGATTGATTTCCCCAATCCACTTAACCCCGCTATCCTTCATCTCCCGCTCACCGCGCACGCCTTTGGTAACAGCTTGCGTAATAACTGCTTGCTTGAGTTTTTTGTATTCTTCAATGCTGGAACGGGATTTGGACAGAAAATCGTCAATTTGCTTGCACTCCAAATCAAGAAAAGAAACAATCCTGGATTGAATATCTTGAGGTATTACGGGAATTGGCAATGCGATGAATTTTTCTTTTGAGAAATGAGCTATCGTTGCCTTGTTGCAAATGAGATCAATATAGCCGTATGATTTTGCAGTCATAAGCCAGTACCGCAAGAACGCAACGCTTTCATTATGCAAAGGACGAACGCGATGTAAGGCGTTTTGAAAGAATAGGTTTCGAACAGGAGTTTCAATGATAGCACAGCTTGCAACATCTCCGCCTTCGACTACGAGTAAATCTCCTTCTCTTAAATCAAATTGATGCTTTTCAGTTTGGGAAAACCACATGGTTTTAAGCGTATCAAGGGACAAACTGTTCTTTCCAACATTAGCAGCACACAGATACTTTTCTTCTGTGTCTGTTTCGGATTTCTTTTGGGGTTGGAGCATTTTTCCTAATTGAACTTCGTAGAAATATGAAACTTTACTGATTTCCCACCCCTCCGGAATCTCCCCAATCCATTCAATGCCGCTGTCTTTCATTTTCCGTGCCATGGTCAGCCCTCCTTATGGAACAGCTCTGCCAGCCCGGCGGAGATATCCTGTTCCAGTGCGGTGATGCGCGCCACGATATCCTCCACGGCTTCCGGTGCCTGATACTCGTAGAAATAGCGGGTCATGGGGATCTCGTAGCCCACCTTGGTCTTGCTGTGGTCGATCCATGCGTCGGGGGCGTAGGGCAGAACTTCGCGGGCAAAGTAGGCGTCAATATCCTGCACCAGCGGCACGTTTTCGGTGTCCCGTAGGCTGGTGTCCGGCACAGGCTTGCCGCGCTTCAGGATAACGTTGCCCGCTTCGTCCCGCTGGGGACGCTCCACCACGATCTTGTTGTAGCCGAACTCCACGCTCTCGAACACCTTGCTCTCGCAGTAGATGCCGTTTTTGTCGCCGTACACCTTGCCGTTGGCAAATTCGCCGTAGGCGGTGACGATCAGTTTCCGGCAGGCATCGGTGATGTCGTTGCGCTTGGTGCCGATGCTCTTGCGGCGTGGCTCGAAGCAGTGGCTGGCGTCAATAAGCTGCACCTTGCCCGCACGGTGGGCGGGCTTATCCTTGCTGAGCACCCAGATGTAGGTGGAGATGCCGGTGTTCATGAACATATCGGTGGAAAGCTGGATGATGCAGTCCAGCCAGTCGTTTTCCAGAATATACTGCCGGATGTTGCTGGGCCCGCTGCCGGCGTCGCCGCTGAACAGGGGAGAGCCGTTCTGGATAATGGCCATCTTGCCCTTGTTTGCCAGCTTGGCAAGGCCGTTCAGCACAAAAAGCTGCTGCCCATCGCTGATCTTGGGCAGACCGGGGGCAAAACGCCCCATCTCGCCCCGGGCGGCTTCGGCTTCCACCGCCTTCTGCTCCCGCTTCCAGTCAATGCCGAAGGGCGGGTTGGAGATGATGTACTGGAAGGTGAATCCGGGAAATTGATCCTCCGACAGAGTATCACCGAACCGCATATTGTTGGGGTCGCCGCCCCGGATCATCATGTCTGCCTTGGCAATGGCGAAGGTGGAGGGATTGAACTCCTGCCCGAAGCAGGTCACCTCAATGTCGCTGTTCAGCTCGTGGATGCGCTCCTCCATGCAGCTGAGCATCTGGCTGGTGCCCATGGCCATATCGTAAACGGTCATGCTGCTGGTGTCGAGGTCGGCTTCGGACAGCAGCAGGTCGGTCATCAGGTAGATGATATCCCGACTGGTGAAGTGGGCTCCGGCTTCCTCGCCAAAGCTCTCGGAGAACCGCCGCACCAGGTCCTCAAAGATGTAGCCACAGTCCACGGCGCTGATCTTGTCCGGGCCAAGATAGCCCTTCTCGGAGCCGAATTCCTTGATGACGAGGTAGAGGGTGTTGCTCTCCACCATCCGCTTGATGATGTTGTCAAAGTCGAACTTTGCCAGCACGTCCTGTGCGTTGGCGGAGAAGCCAGACAGGTAATCCCGGAAGTTGGACTCAATGTTGTCCGGGTCTGCCAGCAGGGTCTCGAAGGTGAACCGGCTGGTGTTATAGAACTGGTAGCCGGAGGCTTTCTGCAAAAAGCCATCGATGACCTGCAGCTTTTTCACCTTTTCGTAGGTGTCCAGCACTGCCTGATGGGCGGGCAGCAGGCAGTCGTGGAACCGCTTCACCACGGTCATGGGCAGAATGACCAGACCGTACTCGTGGGGCTTGAACGGCCCCCGCAGCATATCGGCTACGTTCCAGATCATGGCGGCTTTTTCGGCAATGTTGGCACCTACGGCGGTGATCTTATCGTTTGGCATACGTTGCTCCTTATTTTTTGTGATAGGTGGACATCCTGATCTTACAACAACGGGTGTCCCATAAAGTGGATGGAAGACTGCTTTTCCTGAAAAATGATTCTTGCATCTATTGTACCACGATAAAAGTGGAAACACCATATTCCGGCAAAAGAAAATGCCCGCCTGAAAATCAGACGGGCATACAGTAAATCAAATCATCTGAAAATGTCGCAGAGCCTCCACAATCGCATCCTCTTTCTCCTTCGGACACTGAGGCTGCTTTGTATTTTCGGACTTCGCCTTGTGGTGGTTCTCCCGTACCTCCAGACCGCATTTCTGCTTAACCTGCGAGATATACAGGGAAGATACCTTCAGCCCAGTCTGTTCCAACACACGGGCCTTGATTTCAGGATAGGTCGCACCCTTTTGCAATCCTGAAGTGTCCATGCCCTCCAAGGAGAACTCTACACGGACTTTTCTGGAGTCGATCTCACCCTTGGAAAGCGTAATTACACATTCCACATGTTTCGTCCTCGGAAACAGATCCACCGGCTGGACCTTCTCGGTGCGGTAGCCTTGTGTTTCCAGCCACTTGGCGTCTCTTGCGGCGGTGGAGGGGTTGCAGCTGACGTAGACGACCCGGCGGGGGGACATGGCGACGACGGCGGAAAGGGTGGCCTCATCACAGCCTTTGCGGGGCGGGTCGAGGACGATGACGTCGGGGTGGAGGCCCTCGGCGGCGAGCTGAGATGCGGCTTTGCCCGCGTCGGCGCAGAAGAAGCGGCTTCTGGCGGCGACGGCTTCGCCCATGCGGGCCGCGTTGGCCTTGGCGCTGTCGATGGCTTCGGGGACGATCTCCACGCCGATGAGCGAGCGGCAGCGGTCCACCATCGAAAGGCCGATGGTACCCATGCCGCAGTAGAGGTCCAGCAGAAGGTCGTCCGGCTGGAGCTGAGCGTATTCGGCGGCGATGCCATAAAGCCGCTCGGCGGCGAGGGTGTTGACCTGATAGAACGACAGGGGGCCAAGCCGCACCGGAACGTCGCAGAGGGTGTCTTCGATGAAGCCGGGGCCGCAGAGGGTGTGGGTCTCTGTGCCCAGAATGACGTTGGTGTTCCTGGGGTTGACGTTCACGAGGACGGTGGCAATGTCCGGGAACTGCGCGGTCAGCTGCTCGACGAGTTCGGCGCTGTGGGGGAGCTTTGCGCGGGTGCAGACGATGCAGACCATGATCTGGCCGCTGTGCGCACCCCGGCGCAGGAAGATGTGCCGCACCAGGCCCTTGCCGGAAGCCTCATCGTAGGGCTGGATGCCGTGTGCCCCGAAAAAGCTGCACAATGCGTTGCCGATGTCGTTCAGGATGCCGGGCTGCAGCTTGCAGTCGGGGCAGGGGACGATGCGGTGGGTGCGACCGGCGTAGAAGCCGATGCAGGGCGCGCCGTTCTTGTCACGCCCGACCGGGAACTGGACCTTGTTGCGGTAGCGGTCCACTTCGGGGGAGGGGAGGGCGTCCAGCACCGGCACATCCAGCCCGCCGATGCGGCGAAACGCATCGACGACGTTCTCCTGCTTGGCCCGCAGTTCGGCGGCGTAATCCAGGTGCCGCAGGCTGCAGCCGCCGCAGGGGCCTGCCACGGCGCAGTCCACAGGGATGCGGTCCGGCGAGGGGGTGCGCAGGGTGTCCAGAATGCCGAAGGCATAGCGGCCGCAGTCCTTGACGATGCGGATGTCGGCTTCATCGCCGGGGGCGGTGCCGGGCACGAACACGGCCTCGCCGTCCGGCGAGTGTGCCACGCCGCTTCCGTCGTTGGAAAGCCGCTCAATGGTCAGGGTCAGCACCTGATTTTTCTGTAAGGGCATGGGGATTCTCCTTTTGTGGTGGGGTTATTCCGAGGCTTCGGGGGCGTCGGTCTGGGACGCCAGATACTTGCTGGGCGGCACGCCTTTGGCGCGCTTGAACACCCGCGAGAAATAGAACTGGTCAAAGAAGCCGACTGAGATGGCGACCTCGGCAATGGACAGGTTGCCCGCGCGCAGCAGCTTGCAGGCTTCGTTGATGCGGTATTCGGTCAGATAG
>OLJA01001735.1_pt1 | contig 10578 bp, 6 predicted proteins | sample 1601401 | NCBI WGS metagenome assembly OLJA01 (sample SAMN01915217, study PRJEB22387) | human gut metagenome | isolation source: stool | host: Homo sapiens | place: USA | reverse complement strand
TGCCAAAGCTCGACGCAGCCATCTATATAGGTAAAATCACACTTACCGCACAGATATTGCTGCTTAAAATTCATTCTCTGCACCTCCTTTTCCTTCTGTTCTTTCTCCCGAAGGGCAAGCTGCCAATCATCAAACCCTTTATAATTCGGATTCCAGGTCAGCCGACGACATGCCATTCCATTTTTTCGGGCCATCAGATAGATCTTAGATGCCCCATTAGAGGTCATTTGGTTACTGTACTTATCCATATCATGAGCCTCAATGATCTCCTCAGTGCCATTCTGTGCCAACAGTGCAAACAGCGTATCCAACTGGCTGGTGTTGTTTGCACCGGCAATCGCCACAAAAGTCCGGTTTGTCAGGCAGTGTGAGATGTCTGCTTTCAGCAGTCCTTCAATGACATAGACCACCCGGGCAGATGGATCTCCTATAAAATGTACCGGACTCCCGGATGTAACACCCATATTTTTGGACGAGGACGAAAACCAGATGTATTTGGCTCCTGCCTTATCCGGCGGATCATCTTTTTGCTTGAGCGGAATATCCAAAAGGATCTGCAGGCCGTGTATCATACCGTCGTATCCCACAGCCGGAATCAAAATCCCTGCGTTTTTTCGGTAGAAGTTCATGGTCCAGCGCCCGCTGTCATCCAGATAAAAGCCGGGCACTCCCTCCACCTTGCATCCCTGTTTCATCAGCCGCTCGGTAATGGAGCGGCAAAGGAATGGGGGTGGAGTGCTCTTGAACCCGATCCTATCAATCTGTTCATCCGACAGTCCCCGTTTTGGGGAGTGCAGATGGTTGCGGTGGGCAGGCTGAAGAGGCAGCATAGCGAGCAGCAGCGAAAGCGTTTGATGGATTTCCTGTCCGCTGGCCCGTTCTGCTTGCTGCACTGTTTTTAGTTCGCCCCTCCTCTCATATCCGGCAAGGTCGGTCTGAGTCCCCGAAACCGGGGACCCAGTACCAGCCTGCTGGTTTCCTGCCATCTCATATCCAGAGTTCGGCCGTTCCCTGTGAAAATCGTTGCACAGGGCTTCTCCTATCTCCCAATACGCATCGGATGTAGTCGTATTGTTTAGCCGCGCATAAAGCGCAAGCATACCGCCATGCTCATCACAATAATTGCACCGCCAGACATTTTTGACGAAATTCACATTCATCTTGCCGCGGCGGTCACCACAAAACGGGCAATCCACATATACACTGTTTGCCTGTCGGCGTCTGATTCGCAGATGTAGAAGTTCCACTACATCCATAATACCGAACGGAAAATCTCCTGGATATGAGTCCATCTGTTCTCCCTCCCTTCTTGGCCCCATAGATGGGGCTGCTTATCATCCGGCTTTCTGTGCGGCCATACCATCGAGCATGATCTGCGCCGCAGCACGAACGATATTGTTGGTACTCTTGTTACCAGGGGTGAGATAGAATTTCAGACTCACCGGACGCTCCTTGGCAACTGTTGCCATGGTTTTTCCTTTGCTCAGACCGCTATCCACCACCACATTCTGCGCTTCTTCAAAGGTCATTACCTTCAAGATATCTTCTACCGGAGTGCTCTCCGTATAAGAAGGCGCCAGGGGCTGATTAGGTGCTTCCTGCTGAACAACAGGCGCCACAGGCAGTTCTTCCGGTTCATCCGATTGGAATACGGGTGCGGCCGGCTGCTCAGACACATCATCCTGTTTTGGACTGCTATCCAATGTAACCTCACGGTTGGGTACCGGCAGCTCCATATTGGGAGCATTCTCCTCTACCTTGCCGACAGGCAGCGTATCCATATTCTCCTTCTCTTCTGCAGCCATCTGCTGGACAGTGGGCTGTACCGGAGAAACCGGGGGCTGTTCATTCTGAACCGGCTTTGCCGCAGGTTTCTGGATAGAGGTCGGACGCGCAGGCGCATTACGGCGCTCTACGACGCTCTGAGGCGCTCTTTCCAGTCGGGCATGAACTTCCCCGCCAGATTGCCGCAACGCCGCTCCAGAGGCTTCTACGGGCCTCTGTGCCGCATCCGGCATTGGCTGCTGGATAGAAGCCGCCCCGGAAAGCGGAATACTACTTCCAAACACCTTGCCCGTACTGTCAACAGCAACATCGGCAAACTGCAAACCGAAACCGGCATCCGACAGCGCAGCACTCAATGCCTCATCCTGGGCAGCCTGCACATAATCGGTACCTTCTTCCGCACTGTGCTGCGAGATGTAACTGCTGATAGGCTCTGCATCACTGCGGTCCAGATAAACTCTGGCCTCCATAATCGCAAGCTGTTCCGTGATCCTCAGGGTAGTCAGTTTCATGCGGCCCTGGGGGTGGCGCAGACGGAACCACAGTTTCTGATAGGGCAACTCCAACTGCAGCATTTCCTCATTGGTCTTTCTGGACACCTTATGGCGCAGAAATTTGAGCGGATCAAAGCCAGGTACCTTGTTCAGTTCTGCCACTGCCGGAATTGTTTTGTACATCATAGGCATCGGATTACTTTTTTCATTCATGTTGGAAACTCCTTTCTGACATAAAAATAGGAGACGCCAAGTGCCATTTCTGCACCTGACCTCTCTTTTTTAACTTGCGTTCTTTAATTGCTCTTCCAACGCAGCCGGAATGGGGATGCCGGCTTTCTTTGCGTAGGCTTTGAAATACATCTGGATGCGCATACCCAGTAGCGTATTTCGCTTGCCGATCTCATTACGATGGATTGCCATAAACAATACCTGTTTCTGCCCAATCAGCACCACCCGCTTTTTGGCACGCGTGATTCCGGTGTAGAGCAGATTACGGTACATCATGATGGTGTGCGCTTTGAGCAGCGGCATAATGACGGTCTCATACTCAGAGCCCATAGCCTTGTGGATTGTAGTGGCATACGCCAGATCCACATTGCTCAAATCATCTACGCCGTATTCCAGTGTTCTGCCAGCGCCAAAATCCATGCCGATTTTTTTACCCTGGTCAGTGTCCTTAATATACCGGATGAAGCCCAGATCTCCATTAGAGACCTTTTCTGTGTTCTTGGTCTGCATGATGCGGTCATTGACCCGGAAGATCCTGGGGCCAAACTTGATTTCTTCCTCCGCAGAGCGGAATGGGTTGACCAATTCACGAATGGTTTCATTCAGCTGTTCCGACGACGCGGCGCCTTCTGAACGGAAAGGTGAAAGAATCTGCACATTCTCAATGCCACTCTCCTGTATCTCCAAACAATACCGTTCTGTAATCTTTTCAGCGGTGTCTTCCTGACTATCACCAGACACGAAAACAAAATCCGGTCCATAAAACAGTTTGGTATTGCCCTCGTTGATAAATTTGGCGTTATAGGCAATCAGACTGTCCTTCGACTGACGGAAAATCTGATCCAGCACCGTTACCGGGACGATTTGGGTCTCGATGATCTCACGGAAAACATTTCCGGCTCCTACGCTGGGAAGCTGATCTGGGTCGCCTACCAGCACGATTCTGGCATTTGCCTTCATGCGCTCAAAGAATTTCTCGGCAAGCCACATATCCACCATGGAAAACTCATCCACAATGATTAAATCGGCCGACAGTGGCTCTGACTTTCTGTTCCGGCTACCCTCATCCTCTTCACTGGTCAGTCCCAGACCACTGTGTAATGTCCGGGCATCCTCAAAGCCGGTGCTCTCCGACATCCTGCGGCTTGCCCGACCGGTAGGCGCCATAAGAGCAATTTTGCCATCAGGGTGCAGCCGCCGGTAAACCTCAAGTATCGTCCGCAGCACTGTTGTTTTACCAGTACCAGGAGAACCCGTAATCACTGACAAGCCATGCCTAAATGCTGCATAGACCGCAGCCTCCTGCTGTGCAGACAGGCGCAGCCCCATTTCAACCTTGACCTGTTCCAGCACCGGCGCAATATGCTCTACTGGCATCTGGGCGACCAGACGCTGGGCGATCCGGCGCGCCGTTTCGTCCTCTTGGGCAAACACTCTGGGAAGATAGATATTATCCTTCACAGAAACGATTGCTCCATTCAGGATCATTTCCTGCATCATATCCCTGACTTCCTGCTGATGCAGGCGAAGCTCCGGTACAGGTATCTTCTCATTGAGCAGCTTCAGCGCTGATTTCTCCAGTTCTTCAGAACTGATGTACAGATGGCCTCGTTTACTCTTGCCTTCATCTAACGCACAAAAGACAGCCCCTTTGATACGCATAGGGTCATGGAGATCACCCCCGCTCTTTTGTACGATTGCATCTACCCGCCGAAATCCAAAGCCGGAGATCTGGCAAAGCTCAAATGGGCTCTTTTCCAAAATCTCTACGCTGGTTGGGCCGAAATATTGATATATTTTCAATGCTGTCTTGGGAGTAATCTTAAATGGCGCCAGCAAAGTCATAATTCCTTGGAGCATACGGTTTTCTGCATAAGAGGCTCTGATGTCCTCCAATTTATTTTCCGTAATACCCCGGATCTCCAACAGCCGCTCCGGCTGGTGTTCCAGAATATCCAGTGTGGCCACACCGAACCGCTCCACAATGTCTGCGGCAGTTTTAGGACCAATCCCTTTGATAAGCCCGGAGGCAAGATAGCCCTCTACGCCGTTTTTTGTTCTGGGCACAATTTCACGCCACTGCTCCACCTGGAGTTGGACACCATACTTGCCCTTTGTCCATTCACCATCCAGTTCCAGCTCTACCGCATCTGTCCGTGGAATCTCATACCCCACAGCTGTAAAGCGGATCAAATGGTCTTTGTACCGTCTGTTTGACCTGGCCTCGGCAGGCACGCTCTGGTCTGCGGTCTTTACACTGACGATACAAAACTTATTGGCAGGATTATAAAAAATCGTCCCGTCGTAGGTTCCAATACAATTCATCCTTTTTTCACCTCACTAAGCGGCCTCCATAATTGAGGCTCTAACGCTGAACCGTCTGGATTCGGATACTGTAACAAACTGCTCGTAAATATCCGGATGCTCCAGTTTCAACCGAAGCAGGTTATCCTTGTCGATGATGGACTTGCGAACAGGGGTATAGGTAACCGTATAGTTCACGCCCTCCTGCTCACAGATCGCAGTACAGCTGGTACCCATTTCCGCAATCAACAGGGCCTTCAGACGCTGAATATCCTTGTCGATTTCTTTGGAGTACACCTCTGCATTTTTCTTTTCATCCAGAAGACGCAAATACTGCATGAGTTTTGCAGTCATATCCAGGTCGAGTGCAACGGCCGGAGCATTTTTATCTGCCGGACCAAAGTGTTTGCGTGCGCTCTCAATGATCAAGGCCCCACTTTCTGTATAGGGCGGCGGCACATGGCGCTGCACATGGTTTTCCCAGAAATACTGCTCCAAAAAGACCATCTCAGCCTCGTACTCGAAATCACGTTTGACCTCCCGGATAATAACTTCTTCCTCGTTGTTACCATACAGGCAGCAAAAGAAACATCGGTCAAGATCCGTTACCGCCATATAATGACGCCCCTGAGATTCATAGTAGACTGGAACCGTCTCCTTCCCATTCATCCACCAGTTATCTCTGGCATTATAGTTTGTGGTCTTGATCTCAAGGATTGCTGTGGTGCCATCCGGCAGTTCCACAAAGTAGTCCACATCAGCCAGCATCCAAGGATACTGTGGGTGCTGGAACATCTTTTTGATCTGGTAGACCCGATATCCAGTTTTCCGCTCGAATATCTTTGCTACCAGAGGCTCCAGCAAATGCCCCATTTCCATGGCAACCCAGTTGCCCTCATCATCTTCCACTGACGCTATGTTCAGTTTGTCGTAGTACAGATCCCTGGCTGTCCGGAATGGAGAAGTGCCAAAAATCGCCGATACATCGCTGCCGCCGATTCCACGGCGCCGGTAATCCAGCCAGTCTTCTTCTGAAAGATCTGCCGTTTCTACCAGCACCAGCGGTTCATACCGCTTTCGTTCAGCACTATTGCTGCCAGACATATCAAATCCCCCTTCGTGATCTTCGGGGCAAAATAACCGCCCTCGTCATTGGTGCAACATTTCGTAGCCGGAGCGAAGATACTGCCTGTCTCTTCATCTTCCAGTCCGTGGAGTGTGCCGACTTGACCCGCCGACCATTCTGCTTTCTTTTCTGCTTCACATTCATGTACATGACCTGCCTTTCTCAGTTTTGATTTATCCTTAAAGCCCTTTCAGGCTTACAGGCAATAAAAAAGCGAGAATGACAGACGGCATAAAGCCTGGTGTCCATAGTTGCCTATGAACCGGTGTCATTCTCGCAATGGTGGGTAAATCCCGTAAAATAAAAAAGCCAGTAATATACCGGCCTGAAAAGGCGCAGTGATACTACTGACACAAGTACAAACTTAACAGCGTGTGCAATGCAGTCATTACTCCGCAACACAAGCCCTAAAGCCTGTGTACCCTGACGGGCAACGCACAAAAATCAATTACATTGCAATTTTAACACAATATATAGTGTTTGTCAATTCCAACATTCTATATATTGATTTTTGGATTTTCTTTAAATTTTCTTTCCTCTTTGCAGAAGTTCTTTCTTCCCAGCCTATTTATAGGATGTATCGGATCATTTGGTAATACCGGATGATCCCTACGCTCTTTTAGTACCTTGACAAGTTCATAACCTCTATGGGGAGTTATACAGGAATTCTGGACAGTGTGCGATGACCACAGAAGCGCGCCCATAATCGAAATGCTGCACAGCAGCAGCCTGAAATACACGGCAGAACCGTTCTGGCGTAGGAAATGGCCCCATTAGAGTTCTTTTGTTTTTCAATACCTCCTGACCTCAAGACCGTTTTCATTGTTTTTGTTGAAAACCTTCTTCTACAAATCGTAAGGGATCATTGTAATCGAAAAAAGGAGGACGATTATGGAGAAAAGAAAACCGAATGACCTACCGCCGGAGCAGTGCTTGGCTGTTGATACCGATACCCTTTGCAAACTGTTGTGCTGTGGAAGACACACTGCGGTACAGATTGGGGATCTTGCCAATGCACGCATTACCATGAACACCCGTGTCCTATGGAGTGTCCAGCGTATCAAAGAATATCTTTATGATATTTCCGGCTAAATAACCATGCCAGTAAGGCGCACTACACTTTTATAATCAGGAGGTACCAGTAATGGCAAAAGTGAGAAAAGACAACAAAGGACGAAATCTTCGGCCCGGAGAAACACAACGGGCAGATGGCAGCTATATGTATGTCTACAAATTAGGCACTAAAAAGAAATATCTTTACGACTCCGATCTCGCAAGTCTTCGTGTCAAAGAAAAGCAGATCAACAAAGATAAGGATGATGGCATCCGTACTCAGGAAGCCATGAAGCTTACCCTGAATGATATGTTCAAGGTCTACATGAATAACAACATCAAACTGAAGCCCTCCACCAGAGCAAATTATCTTTACCTGTGGGACTTCTATGTGAAAGAAGAGCCTTTCGCTAACATGCCTCTGCCACAAATCCACAGAAGTGATATTCTCGCGTTTTATACCAAACTGCTGAAACACGGTTTTGCTATCAACTCACTGGAGAGCATCAACACCATTGTTCACCCTACGCTTGAAATGGCCGTGGACGACGATTACATCCGCAAAAATCCCAGCAAGGGCATTTACCGCAAGCTCAAGACGGACGGCAGCGCTCCAAAGCCTAAACGGCGGATCGCACTCACTAAAACGCAACAGCAGAATTTCCTGCGTTTTATTGCCAAGTCCCCTACATACAGCCATTGGCTCCCCATCATGACTGTGCTCCTTGGAACAGGAATGCGTGTAGCAGAATGTACCGGCATTACCAAAAGCGATATTAACTTGAGCGAAAACACAATCTCGGTCAACCACAACTTAATCTACCGGGTCATTGACGGAAAAGCCGGATTTCACATTACCACTCCCAAAACTGAGAGCGGTACACGAATTATCCCTATCCTCTATCCAGAGGTGGCCGAGCAGCTTCGCCTCCAGATTGAAACCATCGACGCATTGTATCCAGACGATCAACTGGTGTTAGGAGGAGTTCACGGTTTTGTTTTCCGCAACCGAACCGGCTCATTCATGAGCGCCCACAATATCAATCGGGCGATTGAGAGAATCAGCGTAACTTACAACATGGAGGAAATGGATCAGGCTGAACTGGAAGACCGTGAACCGGATCTGCTCCCTCATTTTAGTGTTCACAACTTGCGGCACACCTTCTGTACCCGGCTCTGCGAAAGCACCAACGATGTTAAATTCATTCAGCAAGTCATGGGGCATGCCGATTTCTCTACTACAATGGACATCTACACCCATATCACACAAGAGAATATGCAGGAGAAGGCAAAAAACATTAGTGTGAACATGAAGCTGATGTAAAAAGAAAGGCGAATCTGCATTTTATAAGCAGATCCGCCTTTCATATTGCTTCATCCGGTTTCGTAGGGTCTCGCGCAAAAGTTGTAGAAAAGTTGTAGTAACGCGATTTTTTGTAGTAAATGACCTCTTTAGTACAGCTTTGCTCCTGCCGGAATACTGTCATCCAGCATCAAAAGATTTAAGCCTTCCCGTCCGTCATACTCGTACACTGCGGAAATCAGCATACCCTCGGAATCAATACCCATCATCTTTCTCGGCGGCAGGTTTGTGATTGCCACACAGGTCTTACCAACCAGCTCTTCCGGCTCGTAATACTCGTGAATACCGCTTAAAATGGTGCGTTTCCGGTCTGTTCCGTCATTCAGTGTGAATTTCAGGAGCTTCTTGGACTTCGGCACTGCCTCACAGGCTTCGATCTTAACCACTCTGAAATCAGACTTGCTGAATGTCTCAAAGTCTACATCATCTGCAAACAAAGGCTCGATTTTCACCTTGGAAAGATCAATCTGTACGCTTGGCGCGGACACGGTTGCAGCCTCTGCAGAACCATTTACCGCTGCTTTTTCGGCTTTGTTTTCAGCCCGCTTTGGTTCCAGGGTCTTCATTGTGGGGAACAGCAGCACATCGCGGATGGAGGCGCTGTCGGTGAGCAGCATCACCAGACGGTCCACGCCGAAGCCCAGACCGCCCGTGGGGGGCAGGCCGTACTCCAGAGCGTTGACGTAGTCGTAATCGACCTGGGCCTTGCAGTCGGGCTCGATGGCCTTGCGCTCGGCGACCTGACGCTCGAAGCGGCCCTTCTGGTCGATGGGGTCGTTCAGCTCGCTGAAGGCGTTGCCGTACTCGGTGCAGTCGATGAAATACTCAAAGCGCTCGGTGAAGGCGGGATCGTCCGGCTTGCGCTTTGCCAGCGGACTGATCTCCACGGGGTAATCGTAGATGAAGGTGGGCTGGATCAGCTTGTCCTCCACGAAGGCATCAAAGAACTCAGCCAGAATGGAACCCTTGGTGGGCACCTCGGGCAGCTCCACGTGGTGCTCCTTGGCGGTGGCGATGGCATCCTCGTCGGACTTCCAGTCGTTGAAGTCCACGCCGGAATACTTCTTGACGGCCTCGATCATGGTCAGGCGCTCCCAGTGGCCCATGTCGATCTGCTTGCCCTGATAGGGGATGACCATGCTGCCGCAGATCTTCTGGGCAAGGCGCTTGTACAGCTCCTCCACCAGATCCATCATGCCGTGGAAGTCGGTGAAGGCCTGATACAGCTCGATGCTGGTGAACTCCGGGTTGTGCTTGGGGTCCATGCCCTCGTTGCGGAAGATGCGGCCCACCTCGTACACGCGGTCCATGCCGCCCACGATCAGGCGCTTGAGGTACAGCTCGGTCTCGATGCGCAGCACCATGTCCATGTTCAGGCTGTTGTGATGGGTGTAGAAGGGGCGTGCGGATGCACCGATCTCGAAGGGGGTCAGGATGGGGGTGTCCACTTCGAGGAAGCCCTTCTCGTCCAGATAGGCGCGGATCTCCTTCAGGATCTGGCTGCGCTTCACGAAGGTGTCCTTCACCTCGGGGTTTGCAATCAGGTCCACGTAGCGCTGACGGTAACGCATCTCGGTGTCGGTCAGGCCGTGGAACTTCTCGGGCAGGGGGCGCAGGCTCTTGGCCAGCAGGGTCAGCTCGGTGGCGCGGACGCTCAGCTCGCCGGTCTTGGTGCGGAACACCTCACCCTTGACGCCGATGATGTCGCCCACGTCCAGCTTCTTGAAAGCAGCGTAAGCGTCGTCGCCCAGCTCGTCACGGCGGACGTAGAGCTGGATGTCGCCCTTATCGTCGCGCAGATGGGCAAAGCTTGCCTTGCCCATGACGCGCTTGGACATCAGACGGCCAGCCAGTGCGACCTTCTTACCGCTGTCGGTCTCGTTGGGCAGATCCTTGAACTCTTCCTTCAGGTCAGCAGAGTAAGCATCCTGAGGGAACTTGGTCAGGGTAAAGGGGTCGCGGCCTGCAGCCTGCAGGTCTGCCAGCTTCTGGCGGCGCACCTGCACCTGCTCGCTCTCAGACAGGCCCTGTGCGGGGTTCTTCTTCTGTTCTTCCATAATTTCCTCCCGCTTGGCTCAGTTTGCAGAGTGGGTGATGCCCAGCACCTTGTAGTTGACGGTATGGCCGGTGGGCAGCAGGACTTCGGCGGTGTCGCCGACAGCCTTCTCCAGCAGGGCGTGGCCCACGGGGCTCTCGTCGCTGATCTTGCCGTTCAGGGGGTC
>OLJA01001716.1_pt1 | contig 10668 bp, 12 predicted proteins | sample 1601401 | NCBI WGS metagenome assembly OLJA01 (sample SAMN01915217, study PRJEB22387) | human gut metagenome | isolation source: stool | host: Homo sapiens | place: USA | reverse complement strand
GAATAGCTGCGTTTTACTTTAGGTCCCTGTTTTACGAGATAGTAATAATAAGGTACCATATTTGTATTGCTGATCTGGATTCCAGCGTATTTGCCGGAAAGTTTATTGTTTTTATAATCAAATGTTAATTGTGCTCCGGTATAGTAGCGGGTTTTGCCACCGTAACCGATCTTCAGTGTTGCTGCATTCGCATTGTGTACTGGAACAGCAGTTGCTGTACAGCCGACTGTTAAGGCAGCAGCAAGAAGTTTCTTGTAATGCATCATAATATCCTCCTTTTATATACTTACTAAGAATACCATAAATTTCATGAAAGCTCAATGAAAATGTAATAAAATTGTAACAAAAACCAAATGATACAGATTGACAAAAGAAAAGAACTTTGCTATTATTAAACAAGCACTTTAGCATGGTAGCGTGCTGATTGAATAAAATGTATGAAGGAGCGATAAATTATGAAAAAGTTTTTAGTCGGGTTATTAACAGTCGCACTTGCAGCATCTATGCTCGTAGGATGCGGAAAGAAAGAAGAGAAAACAAAGACAGACAACTCATTGAAAGATGTACAGTCTAAGAAAGAATTAGTTCTTGGACTTGATTCATCATTTCCACCAATGGGATTTACAGATAAGAAAGATAATATTGTAGGATTTGATATCGATCTTGCAAAAGAAGTAACAAAGAGAATGGGAATCAAATTAAAATTACAGCCAATCAACTGGAATTCCAAAGAACAGGAACTTAATACAGAGAAAGTTGACTGTTTATGGAATGGTGTTACATACAGCAAAGACAGAGCAAAAGAAATGTTATGTTCAGAATCTTACATGGACAACCATCAGGTACTGATTGTACCAGCAAACAGTAAGATCAAATCTTTAAAAGACATTACAAAAGATACAGAAGTTGGAATTCAGTCAGGATCTACAGCATCTGATGCTGCAGATAGTGTAAAAGAATTAAAGAATTCAAAGATCAAACTGTTAGCAGACAATGTTCAGATTTTAAATGATTTAGGACACGGATTAGATGCAGCTGTTATGGATGAAGTTGTTGCAAAATACTACACAAAGAAAGATGCTGGTAAATATAAAGTATTAGAAGACAGTGTAGCAAAAGAAAAATATGTCATTGGATTTAGAAAAGATGATAAAGCACTTTGCAACGAAGTTGTAAAACAGTTAAAAGCAATGGCAAAAGATGGTACATTAAAGAAGATTAGCGAAAAATGGTTTGATGAAGACATCACAACGATCAAATAATTAAAGAAATAAATTTTAAGGAAGAAAGGGCTTTCGTGCTAAAGCCCTTTTTCCATTTATAAAAGTATTATAAAGGAAATAACCCGTCCCTTATAAATATAGATAAAATAAGTAACATAGGAGTAGAAAATTATGGATGGAACACAAAGTTTTCCAGAAATCGTAAAGTTATTAATTGAAAATGGTCTGCAATCTACATTGATCTTATTCTTTCTGACTTTGATTTTTGGACTGATTCTTGGTATGATAATTGCTAAAGGAAGAATGTCAAAGCTTCTGATCATTCAGATGCCAATTCGATTTTTCCTATTGATCATGAGAGGAACACCACTGATCCTGCAGTTATATGGATTCTATTTTGGATTATATTATATCGCAGGATTAAGCCTTGATCGTATGACAGCGGCGGTTATTGGTTTTTCTTTAAATTACGCAGCATATTTTGCTGAGATTTATCGAAGTGGTATTCAGGCAATTCCAAAAGGTCAGTATGAAGCAGCGAAAGTATTAGGATTTAATAAGACACAGACATTCTTTAAGATCATTTTACCGCAGGTTGTAAAGATCATCACACCATCGCTTGGAAGTGAGTGTATGACACTGGTTAAGGATACATCCTTAGCTCATGTTATCGGTGTTATGGAGATTTATGTTGTGGCAACCAACCAGATGGCACGAAGCCGTGGAATGATCTACCTTGTTGTAGCAGGTATTTTCTACCTGATCATGAATGCCATTGTATCGAAAGTATTCTCAGTTATTGAGAAAAGAATGAACTATTATCGTTAGGGGGAAAGAAGATGAGTATTTTATCCGTTAAAAACTTAGAGAAGAAATTCGGAGATCTTACCGTATTGAAAGATATTTCCTTCGACATCAATGACGGCGAGATCATTTCGATCATTGGATCATCAGGATCAGGAAAATCAACATTATTGCGTTGTATGAATCAGTTAGAGACGATCACATCTGGAACGATCACGATTGATGGAAAGACACTGGTTGAGACAAAGAATGGATCACCAGTCTATGCAGGCAAAGATGTTTTGAAAGAAATTTTAATGGAAACGGGATTTGTATTTCAGAACTTTAATCTGTTTCCACACTATAGTGTTTTAAGAAATGTAATGGAAGCCCCTGTATGTGTTGCAGGAGTTCCTAAGAAACAGGCAGAAGAAAAGGCAATGGAGCTGTTAAAGAAATTAGGTCTTGATACAAAGGCAGATGCTTATCCATGTGAATTATCTGGTGGACAGTCACAGCGTGTATCTATCGCAAGAGCATTAGCCTTAGAACCAAAGATCCTTTTCTTTGATGAACCAACTTCTGCGCTTGATCCGGAGCTTACCGGAGAAGTTTTAAAAGTTATCAAATCACTGACAGATCTTCACATTACAATGGTGATCGTCACACATGAGATGGCTTTTGCAAAAGAAATTTCAGACAGGATCATCTTTATGGATAAAGGAGTCATTGTTGAAGATGCATCTCCAGATGAGGTATTTAGTTCTGATAATGAAAGAACAAGAGAATTCCTTGGAAAATACCATGATGTAAACTAGAAACGATAGCAATTGCTAGGAGGGAGAAAAACGATGGTTAAAGATATGCCTAATAAGTTTTCAGAGGTAACCCCTGAGATTAAAGAACTGGCTAAGAAATGTAATAAGAAGATCGACGAAGATTTATTTGCAAAATACGACGTCAAAAGAGGTCTTCGTAAACGTAACGGTGAAGGTGTCCTTGCAGGACTGACTGACATTTCCATGATCAATGCGTACACAATGATCGACCGTGAAGTCGTACCGTGCGAAGGTAAATTATATTACCGGGGAATTGATATCGAGGATATCGTAAAGGGATTTATTGAAGAAGACCGTTTTGGATTTGAAGAAACAGCATACTTACTGTTGTTTGGAGAACTCCCTAATAAAGACGAATTAAAACAGTTTAATGGAATGCTTGGAGAATACAGACAGCTTCCTACAAACTTTGTAAGAGACATCATCATGAAGGCACCAAGCCGTGACATGATGAATACATTAGCACGAAGTGTCTTAACACTTTATTCTTATGATGACTATGCAAGTGATATTTCCATGCCAAACGTACTGCGCCAGTGCATCCAGCTGATCGCATTATTCCCAGTACTTTCAGTGTATGCATATCAGGCATATAACCATTATGAGAGAGGAGAAAGTTTATTTATCCACCTTCCAGACCCAGAACTTTCCACAGCAGAGAATATCCTGCATCTGTTAAGACCAGACAGCAAATATACAAAACTGGAAGCAAAATTATTAGACATGGCGTTAGTACTTCACGCAGAGCATGGTGGAGGTAACAACTCTACATTCACAACACACGTTGTATCATCTTCAGGAACCGATACATATTCAGCAATCGCAGCAGCACTTTGCTCACTGAAAGGACCAAAACATGGTGGTGCAAACATCAAAGTTGTACAGATGTTTGACGACCTGAAAGCCAACGTAAAAGACTGGTCCGATGAAGATCAGATTCGTGAATATTTATTAAAACTGCTGAACAAAGAAGCCTTCGACAAAGCAGGACTGATTTATGGTATGGGACACGCAGTTTACTCTCTGTCTGACCCACGATCAAAGATCCTTTCAAGATTTGTAAAACAGCTTTCCGAAGAAAAAGGAAGAGAAGAAGAATATCATTTATATACAACTGTAGAACGTCTCGCAAAACAGGTCATCGGCGAGAAGAGAAAAATCTACAAAGGAGTCAGCGCAAACATCGACTTCTATAGTGGATTTATCTACAGCATGTTAGGATTACCACATCAGTTATATACACCATTATTCGCGATCGCACGTATCGTTGGATGGTCTGCACATCGAATGGAAGAATTGACGAACGGTAATCGTATTATTCGTCCGGCTTATAAGGCTGTGGCACCACGTAAGGAATATACACCTATTGATGAAAGATAGATTTTAATTTGTAAGATGCTTACGCCGGTAGGTTATTGACGTATAAAATAGAAACAGAAATAATAATAGTAGGGATCTGAAAAACGAATTCCACTTAACGGAGTTTTGACAGGTCGCTTATCCGCAAGCTTTCCTTGTGAACTCGCTGCGCTCAAACAGCACACCAAGCTTGCTGCGAACCTGTCAAAGCTCCTATGGAATTCTATCATTTCAGACCCCTACTATTATTTATTTTTTATCATATACAGAAAGACTCCAGTTGGCCAACTGCCCACAAAATCAGAATTTTACATGAGCTTTTTTAGACAACCCCTTTTTCAAAAGAATCTTCCTATAACTAGAAGTTTTCCCTTTAGGTACATAAACAGTCATCTTACTATATGATTTAGTAAATGCCTTGCTTCCTACGCTGGAGCTTTTTAATTTGGTGGTTTTTATTGTGACCTTTTTTAAGTTTTTACATCCATAAAAAGCTTTTTTACCAATCTTGGTGACTGTTTCAGGAAGGATGACTTTCTTTATTTTTTTGTTGCCTTTGAAAGCATTGTCAGAAAGTTTTGTTACACGGTATGTTTTACCTTTGCGCTTGATGTAAGACGGAATGGTGATGGTACCGGATGCTTTTTTGGATGGAGTGTAAGTTGCATTGCCGCTAATGATGTTTTTTTCATTGACACTGATCTTGATGATCGGACGCTCTACAGAAGCATTTGTGGAGTATTTTTCAAGATGGTCAGCTGTATTGTATGTGTTGTCATTGATAAAATAAGTAAGATAAAGGGTACCTTTTTTCTTACCAGTAAGAACCTGGCTTCCAGCTTTGCCAGAAAGGGTTGCAATAGAAGAAGTTGTGGCTTTTCCGGAGGAAGTTGAGATCTTCCATAGTCCCTTTTTGGCATCAAATCCATAGTATTTTGCTCCTTTTGTATTGTATCCTGCAAGTTTTAATGCAGATAAGTTGTAACTCTGACCGGTATTGATAGATTTTATAGCATTGCTGGTGATCTTTACTTCTGATAGTGGAAGAGTTGGGATCAGATCATCAACCTTGCTGGAAACAGAAGATAAAGTTTCGTTGTAGGAACCTCCCGCAGCGGACATCAGGCCATTTCTTCGGATTCGTGTTAAAAGTCCATCTGCATATTTATATTTTTTCACATCAGCCCACTTGATTCCATCAGGATCATTCATACTAGCCTGGAGATAACTTCTCTTTTTCAGATCAGTGCGGGCACTTTTTGCTCCGGAACCAGAGAAAGTTGCAAGAATATAGGAATTTAATTTTCCACCACGGATATTACGGTCATATTCTGCGATCGTTACATCATAGTTGATGAAAACAGGGCATTTGTAATAAGTTGTGGCTGTCTGAATCTTATTCTGCTGCTGGATGAGTGCTGCCGTATATGGAGGGAGAGAAAGAGAAACCTCAGAAGTTGTCTGGTTTGATTTTTCTTCACTTTCCTCTTTTGACCATCCCTTTTCGATAGACTGGCTGGCAGAAAATCCAAGGGAGGTTTCGATATCACCGAAAAATGGAAGACTCTTGGAATGAGAGATTGTGATGGATTCTTCGTAAGAATAAGACTTAGAACCACTGATACTGCTTAAGGCTCCATAAGTTTTGGAGTTTGTAAGTGACTGTGTGCCAGATACTTCAACACCACTGTTATTTCGGATATCAGAACTATAAATATTGCTGGTCTTTTTTTCATCACTGATGACACGTTTGTAAGAATTATCATACATAGGGTAAATAGGTGAAACACGGAAATTATGAAAATAAACAGCAAAACATTTATAGCGTCCATAAATGTCACTGTCTTTTGCACGAACCGCACCAATCCATCTTGCGACAACAGGAGATTCGTCAGTATCTTTTGATATTGTATCAATTTCTTTATAAGGAAATGACGGATTCCCATCTGCTGTGTGATGAGTAAGGTCTGTAAGAACATGCTTCTGTGCGTTAGAAAGACTGCTTTCTGTGAACAGACCGCCGCCATAATACCATACATTATCAAGTTTTAATTCATCTTTTCGCCTTTTACCATATGTCGTCAGATAACAAAGATCATCATTTAGGTAGCCATAGTTTGCCTGACCTTTCATGCAGGATAAGATCCATGCCAGATATTCCCAGTCGCATATGAGATCATCGCCTTTATAACGTCCCATAGACACGGTATCATCTACAAAGTCAGTCAAGAGAGCTTTCTGGTAACAATTGATTGGAAGCATGGAAAGAGAAGTGTTCGTTTTACGATAATAAACCTGATCCCCTCCAAGATCCTGGGAATCCTTGTCGACAAAAACATCTGGGATGTCAACAAGACCATCAATAATGGTTTGTTCAGAGTCATCAACGGCCTTTACCTTTGACGGAATACAGGTAAAGAGCATCATAGATGAGAGAAATATAGCAAATAATTTTTTACATACTGTTCTTTCTTTTCCAAACTCTTTGCGATATCAGCCGAAAGATAGATATTTGGCATTCTACCTTCAATGATATGCAATTTTCTCAAATATTTTGCTTGATCATTTGTTATAGTATGATGCTTTTGAACTTGATCAATTAAAAATACTGTTTGTATATCAAATTCTGAATGTTCAAATAATAATTTTGTATAGTTTTCATCTAAAACCTTGCCATATACAGTAACTTCAACTTGATTGCCCACTGATAAATTGTAGTCTGTGCACAAAGGTGAAAAAATTTGCTGCTCTTTCCACAATGCTAAATCTTCCGAAAAAGTATTTTCTAAAAGCTTATGACAGAGAACTTCATAAGTACGAGCAAGTGGCTTACCCGCCTTACATAAATTCATCTCCTCAATCAATGAATGCATATAATCATTATGTTGTAAGCTGTCAATCTGCAAGAATCCTTCTTGTGGCTCTATTTCTTCAATCGAATACGGTAATCCAGAAATTAACTCATTACGTAGTTCGGTATGGTGCTGCACTGCAAACAACAAATTCGTTATATCTATCAAAATCTAGTCCGGATATTTTTCAAGATAATAACTACGTTTTCTCTCATCAATTTTGCTTTCCACCACAACTGCAGGCGTCATCCCGAATGTTTTTCCAGTCAAATAGATCCGCTCCACGGCTCTTTCGTATAACTGTAAATACTTTACCTCAACACAATAACGCTTATTATCCTTCTCAGCAACAATATCTATATCTCCTGACCGGTGCTGCAATTTAACACTCTGGTTTACTGAATATCCAGCAGCTTCAAAAATTTTTGCAACAATGCTCTCGAACACACACTCGCCCCCTACATTCAAAGATAATTCACCTCATTTCTCATATTGCTCTTTTCACCTACTTCTTTATTGAGTTAATTTCCTTCTCTAAATTCTGTATCCCCTTCATGACTTCCTCAAAAGAAGGAATATTACCATAGAGCATATCGCGCATATTCGCATAGTCTTCCGCAAGAGCATCTAAGCGATATTCCGGTGGAACTAACTTCAGGGTTCCTGGAGTTGCTTCTTGGTACTTTGCCCAGGCTCTTGGATAGAACTTCATTTTGAAGTCTACTACTGTTTTCAGTAATTCCACTTGTGCAAAGGCTGCCTCCTTCACAGGCGTCATAGACATGCGGTACAGGTCATAGTAGTGCCGTGAATAACGCTGAGGCATTTCGGAACTTTCAGGTCTATTGGCTTCATGGTGCAGGATCGTTGCCTTTTCCCAGAAAGTCCGCTCCGGCGCAACAGTCAAAATCGCTGTGTCCTTTTGCGCGAATACTTTTGGGTAATAGGTTGCTGCATAGGGCTCGATCTGAGCGATTTTTGCAGGCGTCCAAGCAGCCAATGCACCAATTTCTAAACGAATGACCTGTAAGGTAGCGGAATTCGTAAACAGGTGCGGATAGGCAAAGATAACGGTCTGCTTGTCCTTCTCGTCTATGTAAATGTTTGCCTCACAGCCAAGCTCTTGAGAAAGTTCTACCTGAATGGTGGGACAAAACTGCTCCGCAAGGAAAACTTCCGCCCGCGCATTGGCCTCTTTGTTGAACGCATCCTGCTTCGTATTAGAGCGCTTTTCCCATGGTTCATCCTTACTATATCCCAGTCCCCGCCAATCCAGAATCAGGTCAATATCTTCGGAAAAACGGCTGATCAAATTGAATGCTTTAGAAAGGCTGGTGCCGCCTTTGAAGGTAATAGCGTTCTTCCAGTGGCAGCGGTGGAACAGATAATCTAAAGTAAAGCATACCCAAAAATCTTTCTCCACGATGGCATCATTCAAGCCCATCTTATCTGCTGTATTTCGGAACAGTTCGCGCCGGTCACTTTCCGGCAATCGTGCTACATTTCTCATTGTGTGTCACCTCCGCACATTTTTCGTATCGTATCATAAACCCAATCCGTGGATTCCGTTGCCTCTTTCAGACAGGCTTGCTTTTCATCCTCGGAAAGCTTTTCAGAAAGCGTCTGTATAATCTCCGGCGTCACATTTGTTCTTCCCAGAGTTTTCAACGCCTGAATCACCAAACTCGTCATGTAAGACAGGCCGGTGATTTCTTTGTTGGTTCTATGCTTAAATTCCAGCTTGGTGGAATTCCACTCATAGGTCTTATACGGGCCGTCGCTGATATAGGACCAGACCGCTGTTACCTGTGTAGAGAGGCCCAGCAGGTTCAGGGCCGTATTTCCGCATGGAGCAATGGTCCAGTGGTAACTTCGCGCCAATGCCTTTGCGACAGCGTCCGGGTCGGCCGCTACATATTCATCAAGCAACTTGCTGTACTTCGGCTTTTCGTAGACACCTTTTAGTATTCTGCGGAGCATACCAGCCTGTGTTAATCTGTTCAGAGTTCGTCTGACCGTTTCCTGATCAGCAATATCCGCAAAATCAGAGTTCACAAAAATTGTGCCATCGAATGCGTTTCCAATTCTCTCTTGTATTTGTTTTGAGAATCCGTTTGCCACTATGCTCACCTCCTTTTGTCCCGAATATTATATATTATTTGGGACATTTTTGTAACTGAGTAGCTCAATATATTTTTAGCCTCTAATGATTCATCCTTCTCTTGATCCATAGCATGATCCAAATTCCTACGCCAATACATACTAAAACTAAGCCAACCAGCAGTAAGGCAGTACCATCATGCATCGCACCATCATACCCTACATATGCGTTTATTTTCCCCTTTAAAAGCAAGAAAACAGTTCCTGCAATCAAAAATAAATTCGCAACAAATGCAGGTGTAAAGACACGATCCTTTTGATCCATAATAACATCCCCTTATTGTTACCGATGTATTATATCATTTCATTCCTTTATTAAGCCTTAAATTTCTCTTAACTTTCTTAGCATTTGATTGTACAATAGATAAGAATAAAAGAAGGAAGGATTCTTATGCAAAACATTGATGAATTAGTTGATTTACACGAATGCCCTCTATGTGAAGGTGGTTCGATTCTAGAAGAAGAAGGAAACGGATTCTATGCACAATGCATGGATTGTGGCTGCTATACAGTTCATGTTGATTATAAAAACGAAGAAGATCGTTTAGAAGCTGCTAAAAGAGCCGCTGAATTATTTAATACAGGTAAAGTATTAAAATCAAATCCTGGTGAATAAGAAAATGAGTGGAAATTCCACTCAATTTTTTTATTTAACTGAATTTTGATCTAACCACTTGCCTCGAACCATACGAATCAAGAATATAATACCCCTAAATACCAGTTCGAAAGTCATTGTGGCCCATACACCAATAACGCCATATCGTTTTGTGAAAATAATAATTGGTAAAACACGCATTCCCCACATGCTCAACGCATTTAGAACAAAAGGACATTTACTATCTCCGGCCCCACGTAATGCCCCCATTACTACAATACTAATCGCAAATAATGGTTCAGAAAAAGAAACAATCCTTAAGCACTCACTAGCTCCATCAATAACTTCTTGACTATTCGTTAGTGTTATAGCCAAAAATGGTGCAAACACAAACATGATAACGCTCATAAATATCACTAGAGCAAAAGATAATAAGGTTGTTAAATACGCAAATCGTTTTGCCATATCCTTTCGATTGGCCCCAATACTTTGTCCAACCAATGTAGTTGCAGCACCACCAATTCCATAAGCTGGCAAATAACATAATCCTTCTGCTGAAACAGCCACATAATTAATAGCCACACTGATTGCACCCATCCCTGAAACGACACCCGTCATCACAACTTGAGCTAAAGATAGTGTCACTCTTTCAAGGCCTGCTGGAATTGAAAGATTCACTACATTCTTCAAGATATCTTTATCAAATTTCCACGATTCATCACCTAGAAGTCGTAATGATTTTTCCTTTTTGACTACAATATACATTAAGATAAAGCCTACAACCAATTGCGCCATTCCCGTTCCTAGTGCAGCTCCGGCAACGCCTAAATTTAGTATATAAATAAAGAAATAGTTAA
>OLJA01001697.1_pt1 | contig 10740 bp, 10 predicted proteins | sample 1601401 | NCBI WGS metagenome assembly OLJA01 (sample SAMN01915217, study PRJEB22387) | human gut metagenome | isolation source: stool | host: Homo sapiens | place: USA | reverse complement strand
TCCAATTTTGCGGCGCTGCGCCAGAGTGCAACGAACACGTCGGCCATGCACTCCTCCCGGTCACAGGGGTTCTGCGGCAGGATACGGCAGAGAATGCCCTTGACGAGCGGCGCATATTCAAGCATCGCCGCCTCCAGGCCCTCCTCCGGGTGTGCCTGCAGCAGGCGGGTCAATTCCCGGTCCTTCATGGGTGGTTCCTCCTTTTTTGTCGTTCCAACTATATAGACCGGGACGGGACGGGAAATCTTACAGGTTTACCCAAAAAAGCCTTCCCCTGCGGGGGAAGGTGGCCGAACGCAGTGAGGTCGGATGAGGGGCGAGCTTTCCGCAATTGCCCATAAACGGGTTGCTGCGGGAAGGCCGCCCCTCATCCGTCACCTTCGGTGACAGCTTCAGTCTACGCGCTAAGAGCCGCCTACGGCGGTTGCGCTTCGACACGCGCCTGCGGGCGCAGCCCCGAGGGGGGAAGGCAATCTCATTTTTTACCCTCATGCCCGCCCGGCAGCGGCAGACTGCACACCAGCGCAATGCCCAGTGCCAGGGCCAGCGCGACCTTGAAGGTCTCGCCGCCTTTGCTGGCGAAAAGCTCCTGCTCGCCCTGCAAAAAGTAGTAGGCCGTGTAGTAGATGCCGGCACCCGGCACCAGCGGGAAGATACCCGGCAGCAGGAAAATCGTCACCGGGGCCTTGTGGTTGATGGAGAAGAACCGCGCACAGGCGGTCAGCGGCAGGGTGGCCGCCAGCGTGGCAATGGCCGGGCTCATGCCGAACAGCTCCACGCCGAAGATGTATACCATCCAGCCCACCGCGCCGGTCAGACCGGCAGCCAGATAGTGCCGCCGCGGCACCTGAAAGGTAATGCCGAAGCTGATGGTGGCAATGACCACCACCACAAAATGGGCAAGGTAGTGCGTCCATGCAGGCATCATACCGCCACCCCCAGTCCGCGGGCCAGGATCCAGCCCAGCACCACGCCGCCCGCAATGCTGCCCGCAATGAACAGGGCATCCAACAGGCGGATGGAGCCGGAAAGATAATCGCCGTTCAGAATATCCCGCACGCCCATCGTCAGGGCCACGCCGGGGGTCAGCACCATCAGCGCGCCGATGATGGCCGCGTTGGCGCTGACGGCGGGAACCACGGCCTGCACCGCGATGGCCCACACCGTGCAGCAGAACGCCGCCGCAATGTCGGTGAACATCCGGTTGATGCCGTGCCGGCCGAAATACTGGCAGACCAGCGATTCCAACAGGCCTGCCACGGCGGCCACCGGCATATCGGCCAGCGTGCCGCCGAACAGATAGGCAAACCCCGCCGAGCCTGCAATGCAGGCCAGCGTTTCCACCCGGGGGCCTACGCGGGGCAGGGCGCGGGCGGCCTGCAGTCGCTGCTCGGCCTGCGCCATATCCAGCTTGCCCGCCGCCAGCTCGCGGGAGAGCTCGTTCACGGCCTCCACGCGGCCCAGATGGGTGGAAACGGTCGGCACGTGCCGCAGCAGCGAAGAAGCGTCCTGCCCGGGCCGGTGGGCTGAGGCAAAGATGCCGTTGGTCAGCACATAGACGTGGAAATCCTGCACGCCAAGGCTGGCGGCCATAATTTCCATCGTCTGCTGGACGCGGAAAACCTCGCCGCCGTTTTCCAGCAGGGTCTGGCCCGCGTCCATGACCAGCTCCACCGCACGGTCAAACGCGCCCTCAGCCACGGATATTCTCCCGCACAGCGTTAAATTCCGGGTAGTGCGCATACAGGTGCTGCGCAATCGCCTCCATCAGCAGATAATCGTGCTCGGAGTCGATGTCAATGATGCCGGTGTCCATCATGACGCTGATACCGATTTTGCCGCGCCAGAGCATACCATCGGTGTTCTCGGCCAGAAAATCCCGCTTGAACACATAAATGGACGCATTGACGTCATAAACATCGGGCGCCTGCTGGCGGCCGGTGAACTCGCTGCGGCAGACCTGCTCCACGTGGTCATCCACGGTCTTGACCATATTGAACCACGGGTTGCGGCGCGCCTCGCAGACGCTGAACACCAAATCCAGATCGGGGCGGCTCTGCTTCTCAGCAAAGACGTTCTCGATGTCGGCGGCGGTGCGCAGCGGGCTGGTGATGTCCAGATCCATGTGCCAGTCATAGGCCGCGCCGGTGCGCGCCTCCATGCGGCGCAGGCTGTCCTGATAGACGGCCATCTTGGGCACGCGGTCGCCGCCCAGCTCGGCCCCGCGGGGCAGATAGATAACCTCCGGGTATTCGGCAGCCACCAGTTTGGCCAAATCCTCGCTGTCGGTGTTCAGCGCAATGTCCACGGTGAGCTCCGGGTGGTTCTTGATGAACAGCTCGGCGGCGCTCAGCGAGTAGTAAACCAGCGGTTTACCGCAGAAAACCTTCAGATTCTTGTTCTTGAAGCCCTTGCTGCCTGCGCGGCCGCAAATCGTGATGAGCAGACGATTCATTTTACACATTCTCCCCAAGTGTTAATTTAAGCACCTTCAGTGCCAGCGCGGGCGGGTTGCAGCTCTCGCCGCTGCCGTCCAGCGCATAGTCCACAAAGTATTCCATCTCCCGCTCATAGCGGCGGTTGACGTCCTCCTCATAGTGCTGCACCGTGCCGTCCGGCATGGTCAGCGTGCCCTTGCCAAAGTCGGCAATATAGCTGCCGTCATGGCAGAAAAGCTCGATGCTGCGCCTGTATCCGCGGCCAAAGTAGTCTAGGTGCACCTCGGCCAGAAGGCTTGGATATTGGGCGATATACACCGACAAATCATCGGAGTCAATCTCAAGGTCGGAGTAGGTGCCCTTGAAATTGCAGAGCTTCTCCGGCACGCCAAACAGCTCAACCAGATAGTCCCACTCGTGAATCAGGTCAATGGTGACGCCGCCGCCCAGCGCCTTGTGGGCGCTGTAGACCGTGCGGTAGTCCACGCCGGGCCGCCAGTCGGGCAGATAGCTTGAGCAGATGACCCGGGCGCAGTAGGGGTGCAGGGCGGGCAACAGCTCCTTCAGCGCCAGCATCACGCCGCACCACCGCATGGGCGCGGCCACGTAGGCTTTCTGACCGGCGGGCAGGTAATCCGCCAGCGCAAGGCCGGTCTGCTCGGCAGAAAAAATCGGCTTTTCAATGAAAAGTGCCCCGCCGCGGCCCTTGACCTGTGCCAACGCCTCGGCGTGCAGGCTGGTTGGGTTCGTGATGAACACCATATCATACTGCGCGGGGGCGGCGGTCAAATCGGTGTACTGGGCGTGCAGCAGCGCGGCCACGCCGTCCCGCAGCGGGCGGGACAAATCACTGCGCAGGGCGTCCGCCTGCAGCGTCCAGCCGCGGTCAGCGCAGAGGTTGGCGAGATTCTTTAAATGGCGTGTTCCGATGGAGCCCAGCCCCACGAACAGCGCGGTAACGGTACGCATTCAAGCCTCCTCGATTTTGTCCATCAGGTCAATGGCCTTCAGGTCCTTCTCAAAGCTCCAGCGGGGGGCCTCCTCGCCGCGCAGCACGCCAAAAAAGTTCGTCAGCTCGTCCACATAGGCGTTTTCCACAATGTTGTCACTGTAGCGGCTGTCGTGCTCAAAGCTCGCGTAGGTGTCTACCGGCTGCTTGTCGCCTTCCTTGAACTCATACAGTGCCTTGGGGTTGCCCTCCCAGAAAAGGTGGATGCCGTCGCCGAAGCACTCAAAGCTGCGCACGGCCTTGCGGCTGACCACATCGGCGGCCAGCACGCCCTGCACACCGCCCTTGTGGCGCAGCAGCAGCGTCACACAGTCGGGGTAGGGCAGACCCAAATCGCTGATGGTGTCCTTCTGGACGGTCACAGATTCCACATCCCCGAAGGCGTCCAGCAGCCACGGCAGGTCAATGCCGAAAATCTCGCGCACGCCGCCGGTGCGGGCGTTGCCGACAAAGAAATTCTTGTAGTTCTCCCACGGGTGCCAGTCGGGCAGATACTGCCCGATGTGGTAGATATAGTGCACCGGCTTGCCGAAGGCGGCAACCTGCTGCTTGATATACTGCGTCTCGCGCCGGTAGAGCATCGTGGAGGAGAGGAACAGCGGCAGCCCCTTGGCGGCGGCCTTGGCCATATTCTCGGCGTAGCCGTCCCGCACGAGGTTCAGCTCGGTAAAGACAGGCAAATCATGGTCCAGCAATTCGCTGATGACCGCCGCATGGGAAAGCGGCGCGGTGCAGACCAGCGCGGCATCGGGGTGCGCGGCAGTGACGGCGTCCTGAATGGTGGGGTAGGCAGCGTCCGCCAGCCCCAGGGACTGAGCCTCGGCGCGGCGGCTCTCGGCTGTGTCAACGCCGACAATCTGGATGGCCGCGTCAATGCCCTTGGTCAGCCGGGCGCGGCGTTTGCCCATGCTGCCTAAACCGACGATGAGAAGTTTCATACCAAAACGCTCCTTTGCGGGTCAAAATCCGGCACAGGGCCGTCATAAAAAATCTTGGGTCTGGTAAAATCGTACCTGGCCAGCACCGTGCAGATTTTGGCGCTGGTGTCCCCGCCGTCATAGGGGCTGACGGCGGACGCGGCCACCGGGGCAAACTCCGGGGAGAGCGCCTTGCGCAGCGCGACCTCAATCGCGGGCTCATCCGCCGGGCAGCAGAGCACATTGGCGCAGATGGTGCGCCCGGCCTGCCGCTTGCCGATGTTGACGGTCGGCACCTTAAAGGTGGGGGTCTCCACCACGCCGGACGAGGAATTGCCCGCCACCAGCGCGGCGTACTGCATGGCCGAAAGGTACCGCTTGAGCCCTAAGCTCTGCACAAAGCCCGCCCGGTCGGGGTGGGCGGCGGCAAACGCCTGCATCATGGCGGTGCAGACCTGCCCGCCCGCGTCCGCGTTGGAGCCGGTAATCAGCCAGAACACCCCCGGCACGGCGTCCATCGCGTTGCAGAGCGCCTCCACCTGTTCAGCGGGCGAGCCGGCGTCGGGTGCAGTCTCGGGGTGGTAGGTCACAAGGGCGAAGGGCTGCATCAGGGCAAAGCCCGTCGAATTGCACAATTCCTCGCAGCTCATTTTGGGCAGAGTGCGGATGTTTTCATCCCCCAGCCCGCCGACACAAAAGACCGTGCCCGGTGCCTCGCCCATGCGGACCAGCCGTGCGGCGCTGTCCGCGCAGGAGGGAAAATGCACCGCCGCCATCTTGGAGATGCAGTGGCGGTAGTATTCGTCCGCCGCGCCCAGGGTCACATCCCCGCCCGAGATATGGGCAATCGGGATATGCCTTGCCGCCGCCGCGCACGCCACGGCAAAAATTTCAAACCGGTCGCCCAGCAGCAGCACGGCATCCGGGCGGTGGGCGGCAAAATACCCATCAAATACCGCGATGGTACGCGCAATGGTCTGCGCCACCGGCTCGGCGGCGTCCGCGGTAAAAATCGGCAGGCGGGCAGCGATGGGCAGGCCGTCCTGCTCAATTTCCCGCACGGTCTCTCCCAGCCGCGGGCAGAGGTGCGCCCCGGTCACAACCAGCTGCAGGGCCAGCGTGCCGGAGGCTGCTATCTTCTGCACCACCGGGCGCAGAAGGCCATATTCCGCCCGCGTGGCGGTGACAACACAGATGGTGCGCATAGGCTCTCCCTTGCCGTTACAGCTCTATTTTTTCATCCTCGGCAAAATCGCGCTTGGCGGTCTGGCCCAGAATCTCGTGCCAGCGCATCGGGGAAATGCCATCCCCGGGGCGCTTGGTGGTCAGGTTTTCCTCAGTAAAGACATCACCGGCCTTGATGGCGTGCGCGGCCACGATGCTCTTGCGGGCAATGGCCTTGTTGGGCGCCTCGCTCGCGGTCAGGTGCTTGTGGCCGTCGCCCAGCGCGGCCTCCACGTGGCGCACGGCGTCCACCATCGCCTTGAACTCCGTGGGGTCAAGGCTGGCCTTCTGGTCGGGGCCGGGCAGGGACTTGTCGAGCGTGAAGTGCTTTTCAATGACCTGTGCGCCCAGCACGGCAGCCGCCACGTCACACTCCCAGCCGGGGGTGTGGTCGGACAGGCCGACCGGCAGGCCGAACTGCTCAAACAGCTCCAGCATGGCGGTCAGGTTGGCGTCCTCATAGGGGGTGGGGTACTGGGTGTTGCAGTGCAGCACCGTCACCTCGGGGCAGCCGCCGTCATCCAGCACGCCCAGTGCATCGGTGATTTCGTCCAGCGTGCTCATGCCGGTGGAGAGCAGCACCGGGGTGTGCAGCTTGGCCATCTCCTCGAGATACGGCAGATTGGTAATCTCGCCGGAGGGGATTTTCAGCAGCGGCAGACCCAGCGTGCCCAGAAAGCGGACGCTGGGCACATCGAACGGTGCGCTCAGATACTGAATCCCGATGGAATCGCAGTATTCCTTCAACTCTTTGTGGGCCTCAAACGAGAAATGCAGCTTGCGGATCATCTCGAGCTGGCTCTCGGCGGCATCGGTGGTCTGCTTCTGGTACTCGGCCTTCTCGGCAAATTTGCTCACAACCAGCTCAGGCACGGCGGTCTGGTATTTTACAATATCCGCGCCGCACTCCTTGGCCACGCGGGCCATCTCCTTGGCCATTTCCAGGCTGCCGTTGTGGTTGACACCGGCCTCGGCGATAATGGTTACAGGCATAGAAACCTCCTGTTTTTGCAGTGATGTAGGGGCGGGCATTGCCCGCCCGCGCACCGCCTTACTGCTGGTTTTCCAGCTTGCGGCGCATTTTTTCCAGCTCCTCCAGCTGGCCCATATCCATCCAGCTGCTCTCGCTGATGGGGTAGATACCGACCTTCTCCCCGGCCTGGCGGTAGCGCTCAATCACATCGGGGAAGCCGATGAACTCGCCATCGTGCATCTCCTCCACCACGCGGGGTTCCACCACGTAGACGCCGGTGTTGGTCAAAAAGTCCAGCTCCGGCTTCTCGTGCATGGCGGCAATGCTGCCGTCCTCGCCCAGCTCCACCACGCCGTAGGGCACGGTGTAATGCTTGAAGGCGCAAATCATCGTGACCAGATTGCCGTGCGCCTTGTGATACTCATAAATATCGCCGAAGTCCGCATCCAGCAGCGTGTCACAGTTGGTAAAAAAGAACGGTGTATGGACCTTTCCCTTCAGCAGGCAGAGCCCGCCGCCGGTGCCCATAAAGACTTCCTCATCGGCAAAATCCACGTGGTAGTCCTTTTCCAGCTCGTTGAAATAGGACTTGATCATGCCCTTTTTGTAGTTCACAATCATCGTGAAATCCTGGCAGCCGAAATCCCGGAAGCGGTCCATAATCAGCTCGGCAATCGGCTGCTCACCCACGGGAATCAGGGGCTTGGGCAGAATTTTGGTGTAGGGGTACAGCCGCGTGCCAAGGCCGCCCGCCATCATCACCACAGGAATGTCCACCTGCTTGCGGTTGTCCACATCGAGACCGTGGGCAAAGACGATGTCGGTAATCACACCGCGCTTGTTCAGCACAGGCAGTGCGTCAATGCAGTGCTCCTGCAGAATCTCGCGAGCCTTGCCGCGCTCGTCCACCGGCACGCTCAGCGGGTGGTAGTTGGCGGCGTTGTCAATAGTCTGGTCGGGCGTGCCGCCCCGCAGGAAAAACTTGCGGATGTCGCCGTCCGTGATGACGGCCTTCAGCTTGCCCTCCGGCGCAATGAAGAGGATGCGCTGGCCGGTCTCGTCCAGCTTGCGCAGCGTTTCCAGTACGGTGGCGGTCGGCTCAATAAAGAGCTCTTCAACTTTAATCAAGGGTGGTCCCCCTTTGGTAGTTATTTTGTCAGGGCCAGCACCGCTTCAATTACGCGGTCGCAGTCCGCAAAGGACAGATTGGTGGAGCATGGCAGATTGACAATATATTTGCGGTAGTCCAGCGCCTTGTCCAGACCGTAGGCCTCGTTGCGCGGGTAGTCGGCCTGCTCGTGAATCAGCGCCCACACCGGGCGGGTCTGGATCTTCTGCGCCTGCAGCTGTTCAATGACAGTGTCGCGGTCAAGGCCGGAATCCTTCAGGTAGAGGCTGAAGAACCAGTGGTTGGAACGGCACTCCTCCTCGCGGAAAGGCAGGATGCGCAGCCCCTTCACGCCGTCCAGCGCGGCCACATAGCGGTCATACAGCGCCTTCTTGTGGGCGATGAACCCCTCCAGACGCTCCAGCTGGGCAATGCCCAGGCAGGCCTGCACGTTGGTCATGCGGTAGTTGTAGCCGACTTCATCGTGCAAAAATTGCAGCATATCGGCCTTGGCCTGGGTGGACAGGTGCTTGGCGTGCTCGGCCCAGTCGGCATGGTTGGAGACAACCGTGCCGCCCGCGCCGGTGGTGATGATTTTGTTGCCGTTGAAGCTGTAGCAGCCGATATCGCCGATGGTACCCGCAAACTTGCCCGCATAGGGGCCGTCGGTGCAGCGGGTGCCCAGCGCCTCGGTGGCGTCCTCAATCACAAGCAGGCCGTACCGCTTGGCAATGGCCATCAGGCGGGGCATATCGGCCATATTGCCAAAGACGTGCACAACGCCCAGCGCCTTGACGTGGGCGCCGGTTTTCTTGTTGTACAGCTTGCCATCGCGCAGCTCGCAGTGGTTGGCGCAGAAATCCTCCACCGCGTCCGGGTCGATGCAGAGGGAATCGTCACAGCCGATAAAGACCGGCTCCGCGCCGATGTAGCGGGTCAGCGGGTTGACGGCGGCAATGAAGGTCAGCGTGGGGACGATGACCTCATCCCCGCGCTGGATGCCGGCGGCCATGGCGGCCAGATGCAGCGCACTGGTACCGGAATTGCAGGCCACGGCGCGGAGCATACCCACGTAGGCGGCCAGCGCCTCCTCAAATTCCGTGACCTTGCCGCCGCTGGTGGAAACCCAACCCGATGTAATGGCCTGCCCGGCCAGCTCTGCCTCCCGCGGGCCGAAATTCGGGACAGAAAGAGGAATAAATTCAGACATAGCGATGCCTCCATATGCTTGCGTGCCGCCGTTTTGCCGTGCGGACAGAATTTTAGGGCAATACCGCATAATTCTAAGTGCCGATACGGCGAGCGAGAAGTGCAAGCTGCTAAGCAAAAAGCGCAGGTAATACTGGATGTATTACCGAGCATTTTTGCAACGCAGATTGTGCTTCGCAGCCGCAGTAGCGGTGCTTAAGCCGTCAGGCGCGAATTGTGCGGTATTGCCTTAGAAATATTCTATTTTATTATACCGCGTTTCTGCGCGCAGGGCAAGAAAAAGATGTGAGGGCCCGGCTTGCCATAAGAAAATCTTTCTTTTATAATAAATATAATAGAACAAAAACCGACAGGAGCGTTCCGCTATGAATCAGATTCTCTTGTGGCTGCGCGCCCACCGCCGCGGGGTGGCGGCGCTGGCGGCAGGGCTGGCCGCGCTGGGGATATTTGTGCTGGCCCGCCGCGACCGTGCGGCCATGGACTGGTGGCTCAGCCATATCTCCATGCCCGTCAAGCGCGGGGTGTCCTTTCTGGTGGACCCGCTGCCCTGCAGCGCCTGTGAGCTGGGTGCCACGGTGCTGATTGTAGCCGCGCTGGTGCTGCTGGTGCGTGCCGTGCGCCGCCGCCGTTTTGCCAGCTGGGTGCTGCATATGGCGGTGCTGCTGGTCTGGGGCTATGCGGCGGTCTGCGGGCTGTGGGGCACCCAGTATTACGGCACCACCTTTGCCGAGAAGGCCGGTATGACCGCGCCGCCCGTCAGTGTGGAGGAGCTGGCCGCCGTGACCGACTACTTCGCCGCCCGCGTCAACGAGACGGCCCCGCTGGTGGACCGGGACGCAAACGGCCTGTTTGTCGTGGATAAGCGGGAAATTCTCGACGGCTGCACCGGGCTGTATGACCCGCTGACCGAACGCTGGCCGTTTCTTTCCGGGCCGGAGCGCCGCCCCAAGCCCGCCCTTTACTCCAAGCTGATGAGCGCGTGGGGCTTTACCGGCTACCTCTGCCCGCTGGTGGGGGAGAGCACCCTCAACGTGGACAGCCCGGCGGTCTTTCTGCCGGTAACGGTTGCGCATGAGCTGGCGCACCAGCGGGGCGTCGCCGCCGAGCAGGAGGCTAATTTTGTCGGCGTGATGGCGGCCACCGCCAGCCCGAAGGCCGACTACGTCTACTCCGGCTGGCTGTTCGGGTATCTGCACCTGTCCAACGCGCTCTATGCCGCGGACCCCGCGCTGGCGGCGGAGAGCTACCAGACGCTCTGTGAGGGGGCCCGCACCGACCTTGCCGACAACAACGCCTACTGGAAGCAGTGGGAGGGCCCGGTCAAGGAGACCGGCGAGAAGGTCTACACCACTTTCCTGCAGGGCTACGGCCAGAGCCTGGGTATGCGCAGCTACGGTGCCTGCGTGGATTTGCTGGTGCAGGAATTTTTGCCCAATACAAGCACTAGCGATTGACCCGCCGCCCCACCGCAATATGCCCGGGAAATGCCCGAAATTCTGTAACAATTTTAAACCAGGTGACCCCCGCAATGTTGAAAATTTCGGCGTTTTTCAGCACGTTTTTACGCCTCTGCCCCCTTGCGGAGGGGGCTTTTTTCGTGCTATGATTTACTCTGTAATAGTTTAATAAGTTTTCAACTGTGTTTTCAACTGTGAGGAACAGAAATGTTTAATAAAAAGAACCCCATGCGGTATTTCTCCGGCAGTGCGTTTGCGCGGCTGCCGCTGTATAAGCTGGCAGCGGGCGGCACGGCTGTGGCGCTGACGGCCAGCATCGGTCTGGGTGCATTTGCGGCGGGCTTCACGCCTTTCAACGCGCCGGAGCCGAGCCCCACGCCGGTTGTGACGGCCACCCCCGAGACG
>OLJA01001694.1_pt1 | contig 10755 bp, 9 predicted proteins | sample 1601401 | NCBI WGS metagenome assembly OLJA01 (sample SAMN01915217, study PRJEB22387) | human gut metagenome | isolation source: stool | host: Homo sapiens | place: USA | reverse complement strand
TTTTGCCAAGAATATGTATATTGCCCAGAATATGGCCACCTATATTCAGATCGTAGATATTGTTATGCAGGTGCTGACTGCATTTATTGCCTGTGTAGGTGCCATTTCCCTAATCGTTGGCGGTATCGGCGTGATGAACATTATGCTGGTGTCCGTAACCGAGCGAACGCGGGAGATCGGCATACGAAAGTCCTTGGGCGCCAAGACCAAGGTAATCACCTTGCAGTTCTTAACCGAATCGGTGATTCTGTGCTTGATCGGCGGTATCATTGGCCTGGTATTGGGTATTGCAGGCGCGTATGCGGCCTGTGCCGTTATCAATATTACCCCCAAGATCACTTGGTGGGTGATCCTGCTGGCACTGGCATTCTCCAGCGGTGTTGGGCTGTTCTTCGGCATTTATCCGGCCCGCAAGGCTGCTAAGCTGTCGCCTATTGAGGCGCTGCGCCGAGAGTAAGTCAAAATTTATACAAAGTAAGACCGTATCGACAGGCATAGTCGGTACGGTCTTTATTTTAGGTATTGAAAAAGATGGCATAATAGTGTAAAATAAAAGGACATTTTGAGCGTATGCGCAAGAATAAGGGAGGACCCTTGTATGGAGAGTATTCAGCAGGTGATCGACCGCTTTGATTTTCAGGGCAAGACGGCGGATTGCCGGGCCTTTGGCAACGGCCATATCAATACAACCTATATCATTACCACCGATCTGCCAGAGGGCGGTCAGCAGCGGTACGTGCTGCAGAAAGTCAATCACAATGTATTTCGTGACATTGACCGGCTGATGCAGAATGTGTTTGCAGTCACTTCCTTTTTGCAGGAGAAGATTCGGGCTGCCGGCGGCGACCCGGACCGGGAGACCCTGCACTTTATCAAGACCAAGGATGGTGCGCAGTATTACACTGCACCGGATGGGGACTACTTCCGCGCCTATGTGTTTGTAAAGGACTCTATCAGCTATGACGCGGTGGAGAGCGCAGCTCTGTTCCAAAAGAGCGGCGAGGCATTCGGCCGGTTTCAGCACCTGCTGGCAGATTTTCCGGCTGAGACACTGTATGAGACGATTCCGAATTTTCACAACACCCTGTGGCGGTATGAGAACGAGTTTCTCCCGGCGGTAGAAGCCGACAAGGCCGGTCGTGCCGCCGCTGTGCAGGCGGAAATTCAGTTCGTAAAGGACCGCAAGGCGGACACCCATCGGCTTAGCGACCTGGCGGCTGCCGGTCAGTTGCCTCTGCGGGTGACCCATAATGATACCAAGCTGAATAATGTGCTGTTTGACGCTACTGCTGGCGAGGCCATTTGTGTGATCGACCTGGACACGGTCATGCCGGGTCTTGCCCATTATGATTTTGGCGACTCTATTCGCTTTGGCGCCAACACCGCTGCCGAGGACGAGGCGGACCTGTCCAAGGTGAGTTTGGATCTGGAATATTTCGGCGCCTATGCCAAGGGATTTTTGTCCCAGGCGGGGGAGAGCCTGACCCAAACGGAGATCGACCAGTTGGCCTTTTCTGCCAAGTTGATGACCTTTGAGTGCGGTATGCGCTTTTTGACCGATTACCTGAACGGCGACACCTACTTTAAGACCGCTTACCCGGAGCATAACCTGGTGCGCGCCCGCAACCAGTTTGCCCTGGTGGCGGACATGGAGCGTAAAATGGACCAAATGGAAGCGCTCATCGCTGCACTGTAAACGAAATAGCAAAGAATTATGGGAGGCACTCTGTTTGGAGCGCCTCCGTATTTTTCGGAGGGCTTTTTATGCTGAAAAGATCCATAGCGGCGCACACGCGGATCGTTGTTCCCACTTTAGATGTGTTTCTAAAGCATTATACGGACTCAAAATATGTAAAGGCCGATTTTGAAAATTTGGTCAAAAACGAAACGCTTATACCGTTTTTTGCGTTTTATCACAAGTTGTTTATCGGCAAGGCGTATTTGGTTGTAAAACTCAAAGACTTGCAGGTGGCCGATGGGCAGCGGGCGGCCTATTTGTGTAATTTTGAAGTGAAAAGACTGTGGCAAAATAAAGGTGTGGGCACCAAGATATTGCATACCGTGATGGCGTATGCAAAGCGAAATGGGTTTGAAAAGCTGACCCTTGCGGTAAATGAAGCCAACGAGCGGAATATGCACTTGTACGGCAAAGCGGGCTTTCGCACCAAAATCAAAACCATAGATACGGACTTGCTGTTCTTTACCCCCAATGGCGACCCGATCAAAACACAAACGCTGGGCGTTTATTGTCGCGAACTATAAGCCCCCGTGTGCACAATAAAGCGCACGAACAAAATAAAGAAGCGGAACCCCTAGGGGTTGCGCTTTTTTGTATAGATTTTGCTGTGAACAACGTATAGAGGGCGCTTATACAGGTGCCTTATGTGGATTTCTGCCTTTCCTGTACGGCAGCGCAGAAAGCAGATAGGCGATCCCCGGCAGGCACAGAAATAAAAAGAACATAGCGAAGCGCGGCGTTGCAAATGACGGATCCGTTGCGAAGTCGGCACCGGCATATAGCGCCCGGTTGATTTGACGGACTGCGGTTCCGCTAAAGCCACTGATCGCAAACACCAGCCCTTGCAGCAAAGCAGACACACCGGTGGACAGCTTGATGAGTAAGGATTGCCCGGACACAAAAATGCCGTCCCGGCGTATGCCGCTTTCTTTCTCCGTTAGGTCTGCTGCGTCTGCAATTAAAATGGATTGCACGGTATTGACCAGACCGCAGCAAAACATATTACAAAACAGAAGCAGGATCAAGAGCGTAAAGGGCAGGGTTTGTGTTAGTTGCTGCGGTCGGCAAAGGAACAGCGCAAAGGCGGCCAATAAAGCCAGTCCTGCAAACACATTGGCTTGTGCAAATGTGGTGGCTGCGCCGTGCTTGTCTGCCAGTTTGGGAGCTGCACCTGCGGCGATGAGTTGGCCTAAAAAGGCCGGAATGCCTAAGAGCAGCATATAGTGCACATAAGGTGTGCGCCCGTTATTGCCAAAATAGTAAGACAGCACGGTCATTTGCAGCAAATTCATTAGCCCGCTAGGTGTGCGCAGCAATCCGGAGAGCAAAATGCGACGATAACTTTGTATGCGCCACATTTCCGTAAGATTTTGCCATAGGCTGCGCTTTTCTGCCGGCGAGGCGGTCATGCGCTCCTGGGTACAAAAGCCTACCGGCTGAAACAGGAGCGTGCCCAGGAACAAAAAACTGCCACAGACCAAGACGGTCCCCATTTGCAGCCCTAAGGTAGGGTCGTTTAGCTGTTTGGAAAAGTAATTGCCAGCAGCCTGAGATAACGGCAATAGCAGCAAACTGATACCGGCACCGCAAATTCCTGCAACGATCCGTGCCTGTGCCAGCAATGCGTTGCGGTCCTTGCGGCTTTTTGTCATTAAGTTTGGCAAAGTCCATAGCGCTACGTCGCCGAAGCAAAAGCAAATGCCAAAGCCGATGAAACTAAGCCCGGCAGCCAGTAAGATACCCAGGCGGGCGGTGGATGTTTCTGCTGCCGTATATGGACGATTAAGAAAGCAGAGCAGCGAAAAAATGAATATCGGCAGCGGCGAAGATATAAGATAAGTGCGGCATTTGCCTTTGGTATTTTGACTGCGGTCAATGCGCATACCCACATAGGGATCACACAGGAATTCGGCTATTTTAGATAGCAGGGTGATGGTGCTGATGGCCAGTGCAGGCAAAAAGATCACACTTTGAAAATAGTAGGTCAGCCCGGTGCCGATCACGCCGTATATCAAGTTTTGACCCAGCATACCCAGTAGATAGATGGTCCGTTCTCTTTTTGTGTAAGTATCCATATTTCCTCCTTACATACCAACGGTATGTATAAATTCAAAGAATAGCCGCTGCAAAGCAGCGGGCGAATGGGCGTTTATAATTGATCTAAATAAGGTTGCAAGGGCGCTAAGTCCAGACCGGTGGGTTCGCAAAGGGTACAGAGAAATGCCAGCTTTTGCTTCCGCTTTTCCGGGCCATCAGCAAATACCAGCGGGCTTAGCCAAAGATTGGCAAGCAGCGCCACCACTTCTGCAAAGGCTGTCGGTTCGGCCACTTGCAGCGAACCGTCGGCAATGCCCGCTTCGACCACCGGCAAAAAGGCGGTAGGCGCAATTTCTTCTACGCTGCGATACAGCAAGTCGCGCAGCATTTGGGGAGAGTTACGCAGTTGCACACCCAGTTTGCGGAATTGGGCTTCCTGTGGGTCTGTAATGGCAGCGAGCAGCATTTGGGTCAGCTTTTGACTGCCGGTTAATGTTGTGGATACTGCGATTTTTTGCCAAGTGGCGGACAGGGAATTGTTCTCAAAAATACGGGCGGCAACGGCGTTTAAGATCGCTTCCTTGGAGGAAAAATGGTGGTACACCGCGCCTTTGGTCAAGCCGCCCAGCTGGTCGATGATATTCTGTATGGTGGTGTGTTCGTACCCCTGCTGCAAAAACAGGCGTGTGGCGGTATCTAAAATTTGTTCCCGGGTCTGTTCCGGGTATTTATTCCTGCTCATAGCTCCTCCTTACATACCAATGGTATGTATAAAGCATAACACAGGTTTGCTCCTTTGTCAATAAGAAAAAGCAGCCTGCCGTAGCAGACTGCTTTGTGTTTATATGAGATTTGTTGGATCAAACCACGCCCTGCGCCATCATGGCATCGGCCACTTTCATAAAGCCGGCGATGTTGGCACCAACAACGAAGTTGTCTGTGGCATTGTACTTTTCGCAAGCCTCTTTCATGTTGTGGTAGATGTTGACCATAATGCCTTGCAGCTTGGCGTCTACCTCATCAAAAGTCCAGCTGGAGCGAATGGAGTTCTGGCCCATCTCCAGTGCGGAGGTGGCTACGCCGCCGGCGTTGGAAGCTTTGCCGGGCAGGAACAGAATGTGATTTTGCAGGAACACCTCTGTGGCCGCTGCGTCCGTGGGCATATTGGCGCCCTCACACACTGCGTAGCAGCCGGTGTCTACCAGGCGCTGCGCCTGCGCGGCGTGGATCTCATTCTGGGTGGCGCAGGGGAGCGCCACATCGCAGGTCACGGCGTCCCACACAGAGCCCTCAGCATAAGTGGCGGTGGGGTGGCTCTCCGCATACACAGAAATGCGCTTTCTGTCCACTTCCTTAATCTGCTTTACAGCCTCTACATCAATGCCGTTTTCGTCAATGACGTAGCCGGTAGAATCGGAGCAGCAGATGACTTTTGCACCTAACTGCCGCGCCTTCTCCATAGCGTAAATGGCCACATTACCGGAGCCGGACACGGCCACGCGGGCGCCCTTCAGATCCTTACCGTGGTCCTTGAGCATTTCCTCGGTAATATACACCAGGCCGTAGCCGGTAGCCTCTGTACGAGCCAGGGAGCCGCCGAAGCTCAGGCCCTTACCGGTGAGCACGCCCTCGGAGCGGTTAGTCAGTTTCTTGTACTGACCGTATAAGTAACCTACCTCGCGGGCACCGGTGCCGATGTCGCCGGCGGGTACGTCCTCGTCCGCACCTACATATTTATACAGCTCATTCATAAATGCCTGGCAGAAGCGCATCACTTCCATATCGCTCTTGCCCTTGGGGTCGAAGTCAGAGCCGCCCTTGCCGCCGCCGATGGGCAGGCCGGTCAGGCTGTTTTTGAAGATCTGCTCAAAGCCCAAAAACTTGATGATAGACAGGTTTACGCTGGGGTGCAGGCGCAGACCGCCTTTGTAGGGGACGATGGCAGAGTTAAACTGCACGCGGTAGCCGCGGTTTACATGCACCTGGCCATGATCGTCCACCCACGGAATACGGAACATGATCTGTCGTTCCGGCTCAACCAACCGCTCCAACAAGCTGGTTTTTTGGTATTTCGGATCGTTGTTGACCACCGGCGCCAATGCGTCTAAAACCTCTGTGGCGGCCTGGATAAATTCCGGCTGATCCGGGTTCTTTGCTTTCAGATCTGCCAGCACTTTTTCTGTATAAGTCATACAAAATCCCTCTCTTCAGAAGCGTTGCTTCCGTTTATTTTTGTATAAATTATACCAATATCATAGGTATTAGTCAATGTACGCGTATCTATTTTTCCACTTTGCACAAAAAAGATTGCCGTGAGTTTTCACTCACGGCAAAATTGAATAAAAATGCGTTTTTCGGTGTGCGCCGGTCAGCTACAAATTAACTGACCGTAGCCTTTGCCTCGTTTGTAGATCACGCAGGTTTGGCCGTTCGGCGCCAGATAAACAAAGAAGCTGTGTCCCAGCATTTCCATTTGCACGATGGCCTCATCGTCGGTCATCATTTGCAAATGAATGTTCTTTTTGCGCTGAATATCCGCAGCGGAGCTGTCATAGCTCTCAAAGTCGTCCATGGTCACTTCTTCTATGGGCTCCAGCATGGAGGCGATCTGGTCAATGCCGCCCTTACGCTTCTTATCGACCAGGTAGGTCTTTAGCTTGCGCAGCTTTCGCTTCAGGTCATCTACTGCCATATCAATGACCGGCTCAATCTTGTCTGCTCGTGCCTCGCCGCGGATAAAGGAGCCAATGTACTTGACTGTAATGTCGCACTTGTAGCCGTCCTTTACCTTGGCTAAGGTCACATCAAAGGAGGCGTTGTCAGGCAGCATTTTTTCAATACGCTGCAGTTCTTTGTCAATACCGTCTTTAGTGCCTTGCTTTAGGTCAAATCCTCTTGCCGTAATGTTGATCATACTATCACCCCTTTGGGAATTCAGAGGCATACCTCTGTACCCATATTATACACCACCGAGAGAGAAAGAAAAAGTATTGAGGTTTTGGCTGTTTTGTAGTATAATATATAGCCGACGGCTCCGGCGCTCGGCGCACTGATACATGCGGCGAAAGTCAGGGCCTGTTTGGCACGGACAAAGAGAACGGATAAAAGAAAGTATAAGAAAAGAGCACACCATAATCGGTGTGCTCTTGCTGTTTATCCGGCTTAGATGGTGCCGTCCCAGGTGGAGACTTCCGTTGCCTTTTTCTCCTCCTCATCGAACCAGTGGGTGGTGACCGCCTTGCTCTCTGTGTAGAAGCGATAAGCGTCCTTACCCAGGCAATGCAGGTCGCCGAAGAAGGACTTTTTGTGCCCGCTGAAGGGGATAAAGCCTACCGGTACCGGAATACCCACGTTGATGCCGACCTGGCCACCGTCGGTACGGCGGGCAAACTCCCGGGCATAATAGCCGCTCTGGGTGTAGATCACGGAGCCGTTGGCATAGGGGTTGGCGTTCATAATGGCCAAGCCCTCCTCAAAGTCCTTGCACCGTTTGATGCATAGCACCGGACCAAAGACCTCTTCGTCGCCGATGGTCATATCTGCCGTTACATGGTCAAAGATGGTGGGGCCTACAAAGTAACCGTTCTCGTAGCCCTCCACAACGGTGTTACGGCCGTCCAACACCAGGGTGGCACCCTCGGCTACGCCCTTGTCAATATCGGCCAGTACCTCTTTATAATGCTTTTCGTAAGTGATGGGACCCAGGCGGGAGCTCTTGTCCCAGGCGGGGCCGCAGTTCACTTTCTCCGCCTGCTTTTTCAGCTCGGCTACAAAGGCGTCTGCAATGCTGTCCTGTACCACGCAGCAGGACAGCGCCATGCAACGCTGACCGGCACAGCCGAATGCAGAGTTGATCACGCCGGCTACCGTACGCTCTAAGGCGCAGTCCTCCATCACCAGGGCATGGTTCTTGGCCTGGCACAGGGCCTGGCAGCGCTTGCCGTTGGCAGCGGCTTTTTCATAGATTTTCAGACCCACCGGGGTGGAGCCAACAAAGGTAATGCCCTTAACATCCGGGTGCTCCAGAATGGTGTTGATCTCATTGCGAGAGCAGGTGACCACATTGATGACACCGTCCGGCACGCCTGCGTCCTTGTACAGCTGGGCAAAGAGCATGGCGGTCTTGGGGGTCAAGGAAGCGGCTTTCAGTACCAGGGTGTTGCCGGTGGCAATACAGGTGGGTGCCATCCAGCCAAAGGGGATCATGGCCGGGAAGTTTACAGGCACAATGCCGGCAAACACGCCCAGCGGCTCTCTGTATTTCACGGTATCATACCCGCGGGAGGCGTCCATAATGGACTCACCCATCATCAGGGACGGTACCTGGGTGGCCAGCTCCGTGCCTTCTTTTGCCTTGAGCACATCTCCCTCGGATTCTGCCCAAACTTTGCCGTTTTCCTTGGCAACACTCATGGTCAGTTCATCCATGCGCTCCAGGATCAATTCCCGCACTCTATATAGAATCTGTGCCCGCTTAATGGCCGGGGTGGCGCTCCAGCCCGGATAGGCAGCTTTGGCGGCCGCAATGGCCTCCAGCACCTCATCGTTGGTGCAGCAGGGCGCCTGGCCAGTGATTTCGCCGGTGGACGGATTGTGCAGGTCGTACCATTTGTCCGTCTTGGACTCACGGAACTGACCGTTTACAAAATACTTTAGCTTTTCTGCCATAGATTTTACCTCTCTTATCCTCCCCGCCGCAAAGCGGAGTATAATTTTACATATTCATTGTACCACAGCCCCTACGCCAAAATCAATACCCAGCCGTTGAGAACGGCCTAAATTGAACAAAAGTACGCTTGCCGTCACATTTGATCGACGCCTGCATAGAATGGGTAAGAAATAACGGCAAAGAAGGGGTAATATGGGCGAGTGTACCGTGGTATTGGTGGGCGGCAACAATGGGGGTAAGGAGCATTTGCTGCAGGAGCTTTTGGGGCGGCGGCAGGGGGGTGCCTGGTGTTATTCGTACCGGCATATTACTTATGATTTGCGGCTGCTGCCTCTGTGTGCTCTGCAAAGTCCGGCGCTGCGCGGGGCGGACTGTACGGTGCTGGTGACCCCGGCGCTGGATCTGCAGCGGGCACTGGCGGCGTTGCCTGCCCTTTGGCAGCGCAGTCATCGGTTGGTGGTGTACATCACGGATAGGGGTGCCGCCCGGCGGCGCGGTGTTATTATTGACCCGGCAGCGTTGTCTGCCGGGCTGGGGTGCCCGGTGGTGGTGGCCGTCTCCACCAACGACGGCCTGGGCGCATCGGGGGAGAACATCGCCCGGCTGCGCCAGCGCAAGCACTATTACTTCGTGCCCTACGGGCAGGATGACCCGTTGGAAAAGCCGCAGAGCCTGAAGGCCGATCTTTCGCTGCTGCCCGCCGCGCTGGAAGCGGCGCTGCAGGGGCGGCAGCTCCAGCCGATGCTGCGGATGTTCTGAGCGTTGCATTTCTCTTTTCAGCGGGGAAAAAGTGTGGTATACTAAAAAAGATTAAAGTGACGATGGAGTATACCAGATGAAAAAACAGATCGCCGTGCTGTGTGCGGTGCTGCTCTGCCTGCTGACGGCCTTTGTGCCCGGCGCGGCGGCCGCTGCCCCGGCACTGACCACCACCGAAGCCTACTGCATCATGGATGCAGACACCGGTCTGGTGCTGGAACAGCAAAATATGGACGAAGAACTGCACCCGGCGTCCATCACCAAGGTGATGACGCTGGGCCTTGCCTGTGAAAAGGCGCAGGGCCAATGGGAGGACGTCAAGCTGACCGTCAGCCACGAGGATGTCTACTCGCTGGCGGGTACGGATTCCAGCCACATTGCCCTGCAGGAGGGGGAAGCGGTCCCACTGACGGATGCCCTCTATGCCACGATGATGGCCAGCGCCAACGACGGTGCGAACCTGCTGGCCGAATACTTTGGCGGCGGAACCATCGCCGACGGCGTGGCCGCGATGAACGCACAGGTGAAGGAGCTGGGTTTGCAGCACACCCATTTCGCCAACCCGCACGGCATCAGCGATGAAGACCACTACACCAGCTGTTACGACATGGCGCAGATCCTGCGTTGGGCGCTGACTCAGCCGGGGTTCGAGACCCTCTTCACCCGGAACGAGATGTACACCATGGCCCCCACCAACGTCCAGCCGGTGACCCGGTACTTCCACCAGCAGGATAAAATGCGGGTGGCGTCCAGCCGGTTCTATATCCCGGCCATCCTGGGTTCAAAGATCGGCTACACCAACATCGCCCGGTACAGCTACGTCTGCCTGGCCGAGCAGAACGGCGTCCGGCTCATCTGCGTGACCATGCAGAGCAACATGAAGACCGATAAATACAACGATGTCCGCACCCTGCTGGACCATGCGTTTTCCACCTTCACCGGCTACACCGAGATCCCGGCGCAGGGTGTGACGGCGCAGCTGGAGGTCGTGGGCGGCGGCGATGCCATGGGCACCGTGACCGTCAGAGACCCCGGCGTCCGGCTGCTGCTGGCCAATGGCCTGACCGCCGAAAACGTTTCGGTGAGTCTGGAACTGCCCGAACGCTATATTTTGGGGGTTGACCCGGAGGCGTATGCGGTGTATACCATTCAGGGCGGTGGATTGCAGGAGTCGGCCAGTGTCCGTGTCAAGGCGAAGATCGAAGGGCTGGAAGAGGTCGTGGCGGCCAACGCAGATGTTTCGCTCCCGGCCTCCCGCAGCCTGAAAAAGACCGCAGGCGGGCTCATCGCCATCTCGCTGGGCAGCACCGTGCTGGCCGCCGTGGTGGTGTTTGCAGTCATCCGCTTGCAGGCAAAAAAGAAAAAGCGAAAGCCAGGAAGTAAGCATTAACATGCGCAAAAGCCGCCAAGGCTTTTCCAAATAAAACAAAAACGATATTTTTCAAAAAAGAAAACAGAGAGGTAACAATTATGGGCAAGTTCACATTTACGCAGACCGAGATCCCCGGTGTCGTCGTCATTGAGCCGCAGGTGTTCGGCGATGACCGCGGCT
>OLJA01001667.1_pt1 | contig 10851 bp, 17 predicted proteins | sample 1601401 | NCBI WGS metagenome assembly OLJA01 (sample SAMN01915217, study PRJEB22387) | human gut metagenome | isolation source: stool | host: Homo sapiens | place: USA | reverse complement strand
ATGTGATACATATATAAAACATATAAAGAATATGTGGCGATTTTTAAATTAAATTTATGCTATTATTTATAGTGTATATATTGTGACTTTTGGATATCTGTATTCAGTGTATATTTTATTAGAATTTTGAATTTGTAGATGTGTATATGCATTTCACATTTGTATTATTGGAGATTGGCAATGCAGAACAGTTGCGGGAAATGCTTGAAAAAGGCGAACTGGATATTGCATTTAGCGGGATTTCGCCACTGGCTCCTGAATGTATTTAAAAGGAATTCTTGTTTGACGAGAGACTTTATCTTGTGGTAAGTGAGCAGATGCTTCAGAAGTATTTTTCGGACAAGTATACTGAGTGTGTTGAAGAATTTAAGAAAGGCGCGGATATCCGTGAATTTAGTGAGATGCCTTTTTGCCGGAGTCTGCCTAATCTGCATTGCATGCAGATATTAAACCATTTGCTTGAGAGGGATGGGTTACGCTAGATTGTGTGCACACATCAGGTCATTTTGACCTGCATCAGCAGATGGTGCAGGATAATCTGGCAGCGTGTTTCAGCTTGTCCATGTATCTGCCACATTTGCACGAATTGAACTTATATAATGACAATAAGCTGCTGGTGTTTCCGATAAAAGATTTGACAGAAACTAATCCTGTATACATACTTACAAATAAGGATAATGCATATGTTGAAGGAATTGATGAGTTTAAGGATTTGTTGAAAAATGCGGTGAAAGACCTTGTAGTTTCTGACATGTAAGGAGGATTTTCATGAGCAATATTATTGTTTTGTCAGGCAGTCCGCGTAAGGGTGGCAATACTGACCTGTTGGTTGATGCATTTGTTAAAGGTGCGGAAAAGAATAATAATGTAGAAGTCATTTCGGTGGCGGATTATAAGGTCAATCCATGCATTGGCTGTAATTCGTGCTTTGACAGGGCGGGGCATGAATGTTTTCAGCAGGACGACATGCAGATTGTTTATGATAAGTTAAAATGTGCTGATGTGATTGTCGTTGCTTCGCCAGTGTATTTTTATGGAGTGAGTGCGCAGCTTAAAGCAATTATCGACAGGTTACATACTCCTATGAGAAATGATTTCAAAGCCAGGAAGCTGGCATTGATACTCGTGGGGGCAGCGGTTTTGCCAGAATTGTTTGATTCTATTAAGATACAGTATCAGCTTGTGCTTAATTTCTTCAAGCTTGAAGATGCGGGAATGGTGCTGGTCAGAGGTGCTAAGGATAAAGGTGATGTCAGGAACACTGATGGGCTGGATGAGGCTTATCGGCTGGGATTGGCGATGGAGTGAATTTTGTTTTGAATTAAAGAGTTGAGGAATTGACTTACAGTATCAGTAGGTGTTACACTTCGTGTAACACCTACTGATACTGTATAAATAATGGGGTAATAGACATAAAAATTGTACAAAGGTTAATTTCGTTGAAATTGAAGTTTGTGTGAGTGATTCCAAATGCAAATGGAGGGGAAATTTGAATAACATGAATAGAAGATAAATGTGATTTTAAAAAGGCAAATTTCTTGACAGCACTGCAAAAAGATGTATAATAATCGTAACAGAACCCACCACGCCTCTGGTTTTTCATGCGCAACCCGGTGGGATTTTTTATTTATGGAGTGTTTTATGTATCAATATCCTAAACAAATATTAACAATAGAACAACAGGTTCAATCATATATTGATGCTGGTATGATAATTACTTCTCGGTCAGATGTAGAAAATGCGTTGAATTCAGTTGGATTCTATCGCTTACGAGGATATTGTTTTCATTTATATGATAATGCTGCCAAAAAGTATGTTCCGGGGACAAGGTTTGAAGATGTCCTGAAACTGTATTATTTTGACCGGGAATTATCCTGCTTAATTTTTTCTATGATTTCTAAGATTGAGGTATCTTTGAGAGTGCGATTAGTGGAATCGTTACTTATACATAGAGAACCACTTGTTTTGCAAGATTCGTCGATTTTTAAGGATAAAAAACTGTATTGGCAGAATATGTCTACCATAGCATCTGAGATTGCTCGATCTAATGATGTGTTCATTAAACATAATTTTAATAATCATGATGGAGAAGTGCCTGTATGGGCGATTGTTGAGGTTTTATCTTTTGGCACTTTGTCAAAGATAATTAAGAATTTAAAAACAGGAACGGGAAGTTCATACTCAGTATTGGCAGCTAATTATCAGTATAAATCGAAAAAGGGAAATTTGGTAAATCCATCTAAGAAAATGTTCACTTCATGGATACAGGGAGTCTCAATATTACGTAATATGTGTGCCCACAATTCGAGAATATACAATCGAACAATACATACTACACCAGAAATCCTTGATGTAGATAAAATTACACCTATGCCTGCGCATAACGGATTATATCAAATCTTATTGGCAATGAAATATCTAAGATCGTCAGATGAAGAGTGGAAAGAGTTTGTAGATGAATTTGATAAGTTGATTCAAAAAAATAATAGCGTAATCAATATTGCATCAATGAATCTTCCGACAGATTGGAAGTTGCATTTGAGTGTTTAAAATATGTTTTATTGCATAAAATAATAAGGCAGACCTAACCAAGCATTCTATGCTCAAACCGGTTAGGCTTTTGGCGGAGTGTTACGATAAGCACTTCGCTTTTTTGATTTATGAACAGCTTAAAGCAATTATCGACAGGCTACATACTCCTATGAGAAATTATTTCAAAGTAAAAAACTGGTATGGATACTGGTTGGACAACAGTTTTGCTGGGATTGGCGATGGGATGAAATGCCAATGTATCTGCAATTTTATAATTTACAGATACATTGACTTTTGAATTAATATTTATAAATGACAGTGAAAACTAAGCAGCATAATAATTGTGGATTTTATTTCCTACATAGTTTAACAATCCAAGTAAAATATGTTCACATACAATTGTCTGATGTAACTGAGATGCCGTATCAGATTTGTATGATAGAAATGCATTTATAAGAAATCCTTCAATATCAGAAGGCAGATAAATGCCATATAATGGATTGAATTTGTATTTATTACATGTATTGCACACTTTTTCTGCCCAATTATTTATTTCTGAATTATTAAATAATCGTTTATCAGGATAAAATAAATCATTAGCCAATAACTTCAATTGTAATTCATAATCAAAGCACGAATAATTAATTCTATAATGTAACTGATTAAGCCATTCTTTAGAATTAAGAAGAAAGACTAATCTGGAATAAATATTAGTTATTTCCAAAGATAAGTTTAGAAAATCCTCGAGCATACTGTCATTATACTTAATAAAAGTATGTCTATAAATATCGTGAATAACATTTTTGGAAGACAATATATTGATTGATATTAATACTTCCTTTTTTATAAACTTAAAGTCTATAGCGCCTGACTGACCAATTGGAAATTCAGGCATTTTTTCATTGTCTTCAAGCAGATTATGAGGAAAAACCTCAAAATAATTGGCTAATTTAAGAATAATTCTCGTAGAGGGAGTTGAGCTTTCCCAACGGCGGATTGTTCTTACATCAACATTTAGATCTTCGGCTAATTTTTCTTGTGTAATGTTTTTTCTTTTACATAATTCTCTTATTTTCATAATGTTATACCTCGCTTTCAAATGAATAATAATATGTTTAGCGTATAAAAAACAGGACATTTATTATAAAATTTGTAGCATTTATCAAAAAGTTGAATTTGAAAACAAGATGAATATTATTGACATTTTTGTCAAAAATATTCAATGATAAATTTATTAACTAAAGCTTCAAGTTGTGTTTTCTTTAGTGTTGATAAGGAATATATGTTGGATATCAAAACTGGTACTAAGCCGATTTCATTTGGCGATTTTTCTTATTACTGGATTGTGGGAATAAAGTCTGTGTCGGTAAGAACAATGTTGGTTGACGGAAAACTTGCAAGAAATGAAGCAATCAAACTTATTCATATGGTAGATAAAAGAAAGTAAGCATAGAATTATATGCTTACCATCAAGGAGGCAGCAGCTTATTTTAATATTGGTATAAAGAAACTGAGAAGAATTGCAGAGAACAACTTTGAAATAGTGGTGGTGTACTGTGAATATTATGAAGTGGTTTACATACTCATTAATACAGGAATGCGAATATTGGAGTTCTGCGGACTGACACTAAAGGATATTGATTTTGAGAACAGAACTGTGAATATTGACCATCAGTTGCAGAGAATATCGGATATGCGATACATCATAGAAACCACTAAGACGGATGCAGGAACAAGAGTATTGCCAATAACAGAGAATGTGTCACAGATGTTTCAGACAATTATTGAGAACAGAAATGCACCGAAAGTGGAGAAATCCATAGACGGATATAACGGATTCCTATTTTACGATGATAATGGAATGCCACTTGTTGCAATGCATTGGCAACACCGATTCAACCATATGGTTGGCAGGTACAATGATATTTACCGGGTGCAGATGCCAAACATCACACCTCATGTTTGCAGACATACATATTGTTCCAATATGGCAAAGTCCGGCATGAATCCTAAAACACTGCAGTATTTGATGGGACATTCGGATATAGCTGTGACGCTCAATGTGTATACCCATGTAGGACTTGAGGATGCAGAAAAGGAACTTCAGAAGATGCAGGGACTGGAAAATGCCAGAAAAGAGATGGGAATTTCGGATACGGATGATAAACCTTTGAAACAGAATATGTTCAAGGTGGTATGATAATATAATAAGGAAGAGATTTTGAGGACACTCAGGCTATACGGCTTGGGTGTCTTTTTGGCTGGTAAAAGAAGAACTTGGATGCTATAATAAAATTTAATCATTTAATATTATTTTTGAAAGGTAAAGCATTGTAAAACAGAGAATTCATCTCGTATTGATATTATGGACTATTGTTAGTATCCGGGCGAGTTCTGGGTGCTTTTTGATTGGAGGGATAAAAGGCTATGATTAACCTTGGTACATTAAAAGAAATTACTGATTTGAGAAGTATATGGCCACATGAAGCTTTGAATTTTACTCCTTGGGTGGCAGAGAATGTTGAATTACTTGCAGATGCTGTTGGTCTTGATATTACGGTTGATGAGACAGAGTCCTCTGTTGGAGACTTTAATGTTGATATCTATGCATCTGAAACAGGAACAGATAGAAAGATTATCATTGAAAATCAACTAGAAGATACAGATCATGACCACCTTGGTAAATTAATTACTTATGCATCTGGTAAAGATGCAGATGTGGTTATATGGGTAGTGAAGCATGCAAGAGAGGAACATAAAGCAGCTGTTGAGTGGCTTAACAATCATACGGATGATAAGATTGGATTTTTCTTATGTGAAATAAAGCTTTTCCAGATAGGTGATTCTGATATTGCTCCATCATTTACGGTAGTGGAAAGACCGAATGATTGGACAAAAGAGATTAAGAAAACTACGCTTACAAATCCAACGCAGCAACAGAGACTGGAATATTGGAATGCATTCAATGATTATGCTTTTCAGAATGCTGAATTTGCAAAATCATTTAATAAGAGAAAACCTAATACAGACCATTGGATGGATTTCAGTATTGGCTCATCAGCTTGCCACATCAGTGTTACACAAATTCAGAAGAGAAACAAAGTTGGAGTTGAATTATATATAAATGATGATAAGGAACTCTTTAAAGGTCTTTATTCACATAAAGATGAGGTGGAATCTGCTATGGGATTGGCACTTGATTGGAGAGAATTGCCGGAGAGAAAGGCAAGCCGTATTATCGTGGAAAAAGATGTGAAATTTGATGATCAGAATGCCTGGCCACAGCAGTTTGAGTATATTATGGATGTCTGCATGAAGATGAAGAAGGCGTTTAGAAAATATATATAAATAGGAAATCCAATTTTATGAAATAAATTGGAATTGGTTGTACAGAAAGCGAGAAATGCTTCTTGTCATAAGGACAGAAGAAATGGTTAAAAATGGAATTTAGGAGGAATTATGCAAAATTCATATCTAAAAGTATTTGATAATCTGTTCTTTGATGTGGAAAAGAATGATAAGGTTAAAAAAATTATTGAACAAGCAAGTTGTGTATTGGATTCAGTTATTACTAGATTTGGAGAAATTGAAAATGAAATGACAATGGGAACTTCAAGAATAGATGATTTTGTTGATACCGTTATTGTTTTATTTATAAGAAAAATCATGGAACAATTAGATTCAATTAATGTTTTATATTCTGTAAGTTTATTTGAACCAGCACAAATTATACTACGATCTTTGATTGAGAATATAGTTGGGCTAGAGTTTATATTAAAAGATGACACACAAAAACGAGCAGCTGCCTATTATCTAGAACATCATTACCAAGAACTAGATAAAAGTGAAATCTATTTTAATGCAGAATCTGAATATGGGAAATTAATTATTGCTCAAAAAGGAAAAGATGAGTTTGATAATGATTGTAAAAAACTTGAAAAGAAAAGGCAAGCATTGGAGAGATTGATAAAATCAAAAACAGTTTTTCAAGAAACGGATATAGCTAGAAAAGAGAAATTAGATGCCAAAAAGAAGCAAAGCAGAAAAAAGAAAAAAGTATATATTCAGTGGTATGAGGTATGTAGCAATATAACAAACATCTATGGTTTGATGAAAGAGACAGGGTATGAAAAATATTATGACGCAATTTACGGAGGATTATCATTTGAATCACATGGATTGAATGCTACAATGGGTTTGAATGTAGATGAAGTTGGATATTCGTTGAAATGGATTCGTAACCCTGAAGGAGGGGGGAGTACATTTGGACTCGCATGCAGTTTTTCCGTTGGGTTGTTGCATAAGATATATCAATATTTGGGAGATGGAGAAAATGAGATAGCTGAATTTAAAGCTTTTTTCAAAGATTTTGTGAAGAAACGAGATATAGCAAGTCATAATCTTGATATGATACGAAGTGCTTCTCATGGTTCGAAATAATGAAAGACTTTATGGTGAATGGCTTGCAATTACAGTGAATGGAGGATAATGTGAAATTCAGTTTGTGTAACTGAAACTAAAGCAACAGATCAAAACTTTATGCTTTAGTTTTTGTAGACGATAATACAAGTGGATGCCCATTTCAGAACCCCCTTTCGTTAAATAATGCACACCCCCGTCAGTAGTCAGAACCCCCTTAACTGACTACGATTTGACTACTACACATTGCTTTGAATTGCACCATTTTGAAGTATTTTGCAAAAGTGTAGTTATTAACAGGGGAAATACGATGCTCAGAAAAGCCGATAAAATAACGCAAAACTCGGCATTACAGGGCATTTCAGAACAGGAGAATTTTATGATACGAGTACTTTTCATCTGCCACGGCAATGTCCTGTGACATTTGAATAATACGTTGCACATCGCGGCAAAACGCGGCATATCTTGCTTTTTCCAATAACACGTGACTACTGTTTTACTATGAATGACGGAATACAAATAGTATATCTGTAGTATGTTTCGTTAAATAGTTATGAGCTCTGGCATTTTGCCGGAGCTTCTTATCGTTAAAAGGTTCTCTGATATAGATACAAGATAGGTAGCAAAACATGGCAAATCAGTGCATTTCTAGGCATTGGTGAAATCGTTAAATTGTTAGGAGTAATCGTTAAAATGTTGTGATATATCGTTAAATTGTTAGGGCAATCGTTAAAAGATTGAAGTAATCGTTAAAAGGTATCTTTTTGTTGAAACTATTCCTCCGTGGGAATATAATAAAAATGAGATATTCATGCAAATGAAAAGAGGTGTTGGTATATGAAAGTAAGTGGAAAATTATCATATAAATCTGCAATTATTGTGAATGATGTATTTTTTAAGGACATAGATGAATTATTAAGAGAATATTTTGAAAAACCTAAATATTCTGCACAACTTATAAATGGTGATGAGGTTGAGTTTGAATCTGTTTCAGAATTAATATCATATGACAATTTTTCTAACCGTGCTATAAAGACAATGGGAATTGGATTTGGAATAGGAAACTATATTAGGATTGAACCATCAATGGCATTCATTAATGGATATAAATCTACGTTAGAAATGGGTTTTGAAGTTGAAAATAATGACAAATCAGAGGAAATAAAAAGAAAAGTAAATGACCTTTGTGATAAGCATAAACAATCATTTATGTACACGGCAGCATCTAAATTCACTTTTATGCACATCTGTATTTTGTTGTGGGGTTTAAGTTTTATTTCGAACTTGAACGTATTAATTACACATAAAACAGATGATGGAACGATGTCTAATTCAACTATAGTAGCTGCCGTCACAGTTGGAGTAGTGATTATGCTGTTGATTAGTGCGGCACTGTCATGGATAATAAAGCAATATTTTCCTGCTATCGTTTTTTACTTAGGTGAAAATATAAAAAGTGTTGAAAAGAAGTCGAAAACTAAAAGTAATATATTCTGGTGCATCATTGTAGCAGGAATAGTTTCTGCTATTGTTTCATCATTTTTTAATTAAAGGTAGATTAACTTAAGGTATTTGTAATATTGGAGGCATTATATGGAATTATTATCAACTTCAGAAATTGCAGAAAAATGGAATGTTTCGAGAAGAAGAGTAACAACCTTATGTATAGAGGGGCGTATAGAAGGTGCTGTACATAAGGGAAATATGTGGCTTGTTCCAGAAGATGCCAAGAAACCAACGGATCCGAGAAAAAGTACCTGTAAAGGGGGTAAATAGATATGGCAGTATTAAGTAAAAAGCAAATGTCAGAAGAAGACATTAAGTTAAACTTTATAACACCAGCGATTCAACCAAACTGGCAAGGTCATATCACAATGGAGACCAAGATAACAGATGGTCGTATCAATATTAAAGGCAACATTGTGGCACGTAGTAAGCCTAAATTTGCCGATTATATGCTTTATTTGAATGATGGTAAGCCGATTGCTGTTGTAGAGGCAAAGGACAACAATCATTCGGTTTCTCACGGCTTGCAACAGGCAATGACTTATGCTCAGATGATGGACTTGCCTTTTGCGTATGCATCAAATGGTGACGTTTTTTATGAGCATGATTTCTTAACTGGAAAAGAGACATTGATTGAATTAGATAAGTTCCCAAGTCAGGAAGAACTTATTGCTAGATATTATGCAGAATTAAATGGTGGAACTCTTACCATTTTGCGACCAATTAATAAAATAGTTATCCAACAAGGGTGTGTCCTGCACACCCTTTCGTTAGATTTGACCCATTGGGTGCAAAAATGAACCCCCTAAAATGGCTCAATGGTTTCAAATGCACCCACCAAAATCAGAGTAGTAACACACTTTATTTTGACTACGTTTCTACTACGAATGAGTGTATCGATTTGCCTTATATTGCCACGATATGTCAAGATATGTACGAAAAATCAATGGCGCTTGGCATTGTAACAATACCTTGTACATTTTTGAAAGTGGCAAAACACGGCAAATTACGGCAAAATAAGGCTTTTTAGGAGGAAAAAACATGAGTATTCGCGTGCTCTTCATCTGCCACGGCAACATTTGCCGAAGCACTATGGCAGAAAGCGTTATGACATATTTAGTTGAGAAAGAAGGACTTGCTGATAAGTTCTATATTAATTCAGCGGCGACAAGCCGCGAGGAGATTGGCAATGGGGTGCATCATGGCACTGTTGCCAAGTTGAAGAAAGAAGGGATTCCGGTGATTCCTCACAGGGCAGTGCAGATGACTCTGAATGATTATGAGGAATATGATTACCTTATTGGAATGGATACTGAGAATATCCGCAATATGCAGAGGATATCGGGCGGAGATCCGGATGAGAAGATATATAAACTGCTTACTTTTGCGGGGAGTGGGCTTGATGTGGCAGACCCATGGTATACGGGAGATTTTGAGGCAACTTACAGGGATATTCTGGCAGGCTGCAAAGGACTGCTTGAATGCCTTAAGGAAGAATTATAGGCGGCTGCAGGCAGGTTACATGAGCAAGTGCCACGGCAATATATGCGAATAAAAAGGGTCGGGCAAGGCAGGCTGTCTTCAACGGGGACAGCCTGCCTTGCCCGACCTGCCACTACCTACTGGCTGCCAGCAACAGCCCGCTACCTACCTACCACGGCAGAATATACATATTCCTCTGGTAAGAACCGAATACAGTGGCAGTTGCCTTAAGCTCTGCGCCGAGACGGCGGAAAGACGAATTGCTGGCGACGTTGTCAGGGTGGGCTACGGCGAGGATTGTGTCGATGCCGCGGTTGCGGGCAATTGAACAGAGGCGCTTGTTAAGCTCACACATGAGGTTGTGACCGCGGAAGTCAGGGTGAACCATGCATCGTCCGACTTCAGCTACATTTGTAGAATGAATGTCGAGACCGAGCTTTTCAGCTTCCTCAGCAAATTCATGTTCGTTAAAGAAAAGGGCGCTGGCGGCAACGAGTTCATTATCGTCATTAAATGCACCTAAGAAGCATGTCCAGTCAGCATCAAAGAAATGCGAGCGTTCAATATCATCAATAGGAATCCACCATTCCGGAACAGGGAGAGCATTTTCTATAGTAAATATAAGCTGTTCGAGAGCAGCCTTATCATGTTTATCTAATACACGGATATTCATAGCAATCTCCTATACACTTAAATTCAGAATTACCTTAATATATGTAAGTTATAATCCTAATCCACCACATTATAATATGTATGTATCTTAAAATCAAAATATTTTTAAATTCGCGGGCAGAATATTAAGCAGATACAAATTAATGCCGATATACATTTACAAGACATATTGCTTCTTGAATATTCATAAAAATATATATTTAGATAGATTTTTTTTATTTAGGGCTTTTAAATTTCCTT
>OLJA01001655.1_pt1 | contig 10909 bp, 10 predicted proteins | sample 1601401 | NCBI WGS metagenome assembly OLJA01 (sample SAMN01915217, study PRJEB22387) | human gut metagenome | isolation source: stool | host: Homo sapiens | place: USA | reverse complement strand
GGCGTCCATACGGCCCGAGGTCGTGGGGCCTGCCGCGCCGATGGCACAGCCCGGGCGTTCCGGCGTGGGGCCGACATAGTAGATGGCCGCGCCCTCTATCGGGAACGGCAGCGGTTCGCCCTTATCCAGCAGCTCCATCATACGGGCGTGGGCGGCGTCGCGGGCGGTGTACACCACGCCGGAGAGCAACACGGTATCCCCTGCCTGCAGCGGCGCAAGATCCTGTTTGGAAAGCGGCGTGTTCAATTTGTATTGCATATTCGGCCTCCCTTACAGCTCACGGCTGGCGCGACGGGTGACGTGGCAGCTGATGTTGACCGCCACCGGCAGGCAGGCCACGTGTGTGGGCTTCTGCTCAATGGCAACGCCCAGACAGGTGGTAGCCCCGCCAAAGCCCTGCGGGCCGAAGCCGGTGGCATTGATGGCGTCCAGCAGCTCTTTTTCCAGTGCGGCGTAGTAGGGGTCGGCGTTGGGGGTGTCCAGCGGGCGCAGCAGCGCCTTTTTGGCCAGCGCCGCGCAGTGGTCAAAGCTGCCGCCGATGCCGATGCCCAGCACAATGGGCGGGCAGGGGTTGGCCCCGGCCTGCTCCACGGTGTCCAGCACGAATTTCTTCACGCCTTCCACGCCGTCTGCAGGCTTGAGCATAGCCAGGCGGCTCATATTCTCACTGCCTGCGCCCTTGGGGGCCACCGTGATTTTGCAGCCGCTGCCCGGCACAAGGTGCACAGTCAGAAAGGCCGGGGTGTTATCCCCTGTGTTGACGCGCTGCAGGGGGTCTGCCGTGATGGATTTGCGCAGATAGGCTTTCTCATAGCCGCGGCGCACCCCCTCATTGACGACAGCGTTCAAATCACCGTCAATATGCACATCCTGCCCCAGCTCGATAAAGACACAGGCCATACCGGTGTCCTGACAGATGGGCAGGTTCTTTTCCTTGGCAACGCAGAGATTCTGCTGCAAAAGGCCCAGCGTCTCCTTGGCAAGCGGCCACGGCTCGGCAGCTTCGGCAGCATCCAGCGCAGCCTTCACATCGACAGGCAGGCTGGTGTTGGCTTCGATACAAAGGGCCTCTACCGCGTCGGTGACGGCGGCGGCCGGAATTTCACGGATGCTCATACGCGTGCCACGCCGCTTTCCCGCGCAGCCTTGGCAACGGCCGCGGCCACTGCATCCGCCACACGCGGGTCAAACGCTTTGGGCAGAATGTTCTCCTCGTTGAGCTCCTCCTCCGGGATAAGGCCCGCAATGGCCTGTGCGGCGGCCATCTTCATGGCGGGGTTGATGTCCCGCGCACGGACAGACAGCGCACCCTTGAAGATGCCGGGGAAGGCCAGCACATTGTTGACCTGATTCGGGAAGTCCGAACGGCCGGTGCCAATCACGCGGACGCCCGCCTGCTTGGCAAGGTCCGGCATAATTTCCGGCGTGGGGTTGGCCATGGCAAAGACGATGGCATCCTTGGCCATGGTGGCGGCCAGTTCCGGCGTCAGTGCGCCCGCAATGGAGGTGCCAATGAAGATGTCCGCGTCCTTGATGGCCTCGGCCAGACCGCCGGAGAGCTTCTCGGGGTTCGTCTCCTCGGCCAGTTTGCCCTTATGGCCTTCCAGACCGGCGGGGCGGCCCGGAACCAGAATACCGTGCTCATCCACGGCGATGATATGCTTGGCACCCGCCACCTGCAGCATATGGATGATGGCCGTACCGGCAGCGCCGGGGCCGTTCTGGACAATTTTCACATCCTCAATGCGCTTGCCGACCACCTTGAGGGCGTTCAGCACGCCCGCCAGCACGATGATGGCCGTGCCATGCTGGTCATCGTGGAAAACCGGGATGTCCAGCTCACGCTCTAGCTCGGCTTCAATTTCAAAGCATTCGGGGCTGCGGATGTCCTCCAGATTGATTCCGCCGAAGGTCGGGGCAATCGCCTTGACTGCGGCGATGACCTCCTCCTTGGTCTTGGCGTTCAGGCAGATGGGGAACGCGTCCACGCCGCCGAACTCCTTAAAGAGGACGCATTTGCCCTCCATAACCGGCAGGCCGGCCTCGGGGCCGATGTTGCCCAGACCCAGCACCGCCGTGCCGTTGGTGACAACGGCCACCGTGCGGCCCTTCATCGTATAGGTATAGACATCCTCCGGGTTCGCCTTGATTTTGCGGCAGGGCTCGGCCACACCGGGGGTGTAGGCGGTGGAGAGTGCGTCGCGGTCCTTACATTCGCAGAGGCTCTGCACGGCAATCTTGCCGGGGAATTTGCTGTGGAGCTCCAGTGCTGCTTTGTTGTAATCCATTGTGGGTCCTCCCTGTTTTATTTATCCTTGTGGTGTGCCGGGGCGTAGTCGGGCTCCAGCTTTATGACGCAGAAATGGTCCGGCCATTTTGCCTGCACAGAGTTGCGCAGGGCGTTGACGAGCTTGACACCGCGGTGCTGCTTGTCGGTCATATATTCCGCCGGGACGGCGCAGTCAAAAATCACGTTCGTATGCGTAGGGCCGGGCACAATGCGCAGGTCATGGATATTGGCCAGCGGTTCCAGCTCCTGCACCTCGTTCTGCAAAAACTCCTTGAGCTCATCCGCGTGGGGGTCGCCGGTCACAATCGGGTCAAAGTGAATCGTGGCAATCAGGCCGTCCTCCACCAGCAGGTCGCGCTCAATGTGGTCAATCACATCATGGCTGTGCATCACATCGTCCTTGGCGTCCATTTCCAGATGGAAGCTGACCAGACGGCTGCCGGGACCGTAATCGTGAATCATCAGGTCGTGAACCCCCAGCACACCGGGGTAGCTCAGTGCCTTTTTCTCAATGTGCTCGACCAGCTCGGGGTCAGGCGCTGCACCCAGCAGCGGGTCGATGGTATCCCGGACGAGCATGGCGCCGCTGTAGAGGATGAAGGCTGCCACACCGAGACCCATCAGGCCGTCAAGGCGGGCAAAGCCGGTGAGCTTGGTCAGAATTGTGGCCGCCAACACCGCAACGGTGGTAATCACATCGTTGCGGGCATCTGCTGCCGTGGCCAGCAGGGTCTCGGACTCGATGGCCGTGCCGATTTTACGGTTGAGGGCGCTCATCCAGAGCTTGACGAGGATGGAAGCGACCAGTACCACCACCATAATCCAGCTGAAGCTCACGGCCGTGGGATGCAGCGTTTTGGCAAGGCTTTCCTTCAGCAGCTCCACGCCGATGACGAGAATCATCACCGAGACCGCCAGCCCGGCCAGATACTCATACCGCGCATGGCCGTAGGGGTGCTCGGAGTCCGCCGGGCGTGCGCCCAGCTTGAAGCCCACCAGACTGACAATGTTGGAGCTTGCGTCCGAGAGGTTGTTCATACCGTCTGCCATGATAGCCACGCTGCCGGTCAGCACGCCGACGGCGATTTTACCGCCTGCCAGCAGCATATTGCAGACCACGCTGACGATGCAGGCAAGGTTGCCGTAGGCTGTGCGGACTGCGCGGTCGGCGGTGTTTTCATAGTTTTTTACAAAGCACCGTATCAGAAAATCAATCAGAGAAAATGCCCCCTTTTTCAGAAAAAGGCAGACCGGGTAAGGGTCTGCCTTTTGGATCAGGTTTATTTCAGGTCCGTTGCCTGTCAGTCACGGACGATGCAGGCATCGCGCTCGGGGCCGACAGAGATGTACTTAATCTTGCAGCCGACCAGCTCCTCCAGACGCTTGACGTAGTTCTGGGCCGCCTGGGGCAGATCCTCGAACTTGCGCACGCCGGTGATGTCGCAGTGCCAGCCGGGAACCTTCTCGACAACAGGCTGGGCATCGTCCAGCGTCTTGCCCATCGGGAAGCGGGTGGTCGTGGTGCCATCGGTCAGCTTGTAGGCAGTGACGATGGGCACTTCTTCCATATAGTCAAGGACATCCAGCAGGGTCAGGGCCAGCTCATCGCAGCCCTGGCACTGCACGCCGTAGCGGCTTGCCACAGCGTCGAACGGGCCGACGCGGCGGGGACGGCCGGTGGCTGCGCCGTACTCATGGCCATGCTCACGCAGCACGTCCTTCTCAGCCTCGGTCATGGCCAGCTCGGTGGTGAAGGGGCCCTCACCGACACAGGAGGAGTACGCCTTCATAATGCCGATGGAGAGGTTCAGCTTATGGCCCGGGATGCCGGCACCGATGGGCGCATAGGCAGACACCGTGTTGGAGGAGGAGGTGTAGGGATAGATGCCGAAGTCAATGTCGCGCAGAGCGCCCAGCTGGGCCTCGAACATAATCTTCTTGCCCTCGCGGTCTGCCTTGTCCAGATAATCGCCCACATCGCAGATGTAGGGGGCAAACAGCTTGGAGTACTTCTCGCACCAGGCCCACATTTCCTCCACGCTGACAGGCTTCTGGCCGTAGATGTTCACCATCGTCAGGTTCTTGGACTCCACGATGGTCTCCAGACGCTTCTTGACGCTGGCATCCATATGGACAAGGTCGCCCATGCGCAGGGTTTTCTTCATGTACTTATCGCCGTAGCTGTAGGCAATGCCGCGCTTGGTGGAGCCGAACTGGGCACCGGTCTTGGACAGGCGCTCCTCCTCCAGACCGTCCTGTGCAACGTGGAACGGCATGGTGATGGTTGCGCGGTCGGAAATTTTCAGGTTCTTGGGGGTGATTTCCACACCCTTTTCGGTCAGCGAAGCGATTTCCTTTTCCAGGTGCTCGGGGTCAATGACCATGCCGCCGCCCATGACGCAGACGACGTCCGGGCGCAGGATGCCGGAGGGGATCAGGTTCAGGACGAATTTGCCGCGCTCGTTCTTGACGGTGTGGCCTGCATTGTCGCCGCCCTGATAGCGCGCAACAATGTCATAGTCCTGGCTGAGCAGGTCGACCATGCGGCCCTTGCCCTCGTCGCCCCAGTTGATACCGGTGATTGCAGTAAGCATACGTTTTTACCTCTTTCGTAAAACAAAAATAGGCATTTCAGCCTTTTCCGGAATCTCCGGGATCCGCTGCCGTGTTTTATTATAGCATAGCCGTCAAGGAAATTCTATAGGATTTTTGAGGTTTTTTGTACAAGTTTCCGCTTACTTGCGGTTCAGTTTTGCATACTCTGCATAGGGTATCCTTGCGCCGTCGGCGGTCTGCACGTAGGTGGCGTCCAACTGCTGCTTGAAGGAGGCACGCATATCGGCAAGGTACTCCTTGCGCAGCGCGTCACGCTCAGCGGTTTCGCGCTCGGTCAGGCCGATGGATTTTGCCTTTTTGGCAAGCGCGTTGATGCGGTCAATTTTGGATTTTTCCATAGATGGGCAGTCCCCTTTTTGTCAGTATTGGCAGGGCCCGGCGCGCCCGCTTGCACAGGCCGCGGCAGTCCTTAGTTGCATTGTACCACATTTTTCACACTATTTCCATTTTACTTTTACAAAAAAGCGTGTATAATAGGAAAGTATATCATGACAACACCGCACAATTCGCGCCTTACGGCTTAAGCGCTGCATCGGCACTTAGAATTGTGTGATATTGCCTTATTTCTAAAGAAACAGGAGAAACCCATGAAACTGAATTATCTTCACCGCCTGACGGCCCTTGGTCTGGCTGTCGGCATGACCGCTGCTCTGGCCGCCTGCGGCAAGAGCGCTGACGAGAGCGCCGCCTCCACTGCAGAGACCGCTGAATCCACCGCCGAGAGCGCTTCCACCGAGGAATCCGCCGCTGACGCCGAGTACGCCTATCTGGCCGATTTCAGCTTTTCGGACGCCTTTGACGAGAACGGCTATCTGAAGGGCGTGACCGCCACCGATTACGTCAATCTGCCCGATGACTACGCCGACATCACCATCAGCGCCGATTCGGGTCAGGTCAGCGACGAGGACATTGACAATTACATCACCTCGAATGTGCTGTCCAGCTTTGCCACCGATGAGCAGGTCACCGACCGCGCTGCAGCGGATGGCGATACCGTCAACATCGACTATGTGGGCCGCATTGACGGCGTGGCCTTTGACGGCGGCAACACCAACGGCGGCGGCGCTGACCTGAAGCTGGGCAGCGGCACCTACATCGACAATTTTGAGGAGCAGATTGTCGGCCACACTCCCGGCGAGACCTTTGATGTCACCGTCACCTTCCCCGAGGATTACGGCAACGAGGATCTCAACGGCAAGGAGGCCGTCTTTGAGACGACGCTGAACTACATCAAGGAGACCGTCACCCCCGAGCTGACTGACGATTGGGTCAAAGAGAACCTGAGCGAGACGATGAGCCTGAACAACATTGACGAGCTGAAGGCCTTCGTCAAGTCCACGATGCTTTATGACAATCAGGCCAGCGATGTCTACACCGCCCTGCATGACAAGGTCAGCTACACCGATGAGCTGCCCCAGATCGCGCTGGACTACTACCGCGATGTGCTGCTGTACCGCATCTACACCTACGCCCAGAAGTACGGCACCACCATGGACACCCTGCTGAGCTCCGGCACGCTGGGCACCAGCTATGACAGCGTGGACGCCTATCTGGCAGACGCCAATGACAGCATCAAGTCCATCACCCAGCAGGCCCTGCTGATGCAGGCCGTGGCCGAGAAAATGGGCTTCAAGTGCGACACCAAAACGATGAACGCTGACTTTGGCCGCTACTACGGCACCACTGACCCCAGCCAGTATGTGACCGCCTACGGCGAGAACTACGTCAAGATGAACGTGCTGCAGAGCGATGTGATGCAGAACCTCATCGACAACGTCAAGTACGAATAAGCTGCGTGTTCCTGCACTCCCGGTTTTGCGCCGGGAGTGCTTTTTTGTTGCTTTTTGCGCCAAGAGCCTTTATAATAGAAGTATTCTATAGTGAGGAGCTCTTCCCTATGCCGCTTATCATCCCCAAGAATCTGCCTGCCTACGACGAATTGCAGCAGGAAAACGTATTTGTCATGCATCAGGAGCGCGCCATGAGCCAACACATCCGCCCGCTGCGCATCCTGATTTTAAACCTGATGCCGACCAAAATCGTGACCGAGACCCAGCTGGCCCGCCTGCTGGCCAACAGTCCGCTGCAGGTACAAATTGCCTTTTTGCAGACGGCCACCCACAGCACCACCCACACCGCGCCCGAGCATATGAAGGCGTTCTACAAGACCTTTGACGAAATCAAGAACGAGCGTTTTGACGGTATGATTATCACCGGCGCGCCGATTGAGGACCTGGATTACGAGGATGTGGACTACTGGGACGAGCTCTGCCGCATCATGGACTACACCAAGGAAAATGTCTACTCCACCATCCACCTGTGTTGGGGTGCGCTGGCAGGGCTATACTACCACTTCGGCGTGCCCAAGGTGCATCTGGACAAGAAGATGTTCGGCGTGTTTGAACACCGCGTGACCCGCCCCTCCAACCCGCTGGTGCGCGGCTTTGATGAGGTGTTCTACGCCCCGCACAGCCGCTGGGCCGGGCTGGACCGTGCCGCGATTGACGCCTGCCCCGATTTGCGGATTCTGGCCGAGAGCGATGTTGCCGGGCCGATGCTGCTCTCCACCGAATCCGGGCGGCAGATTTTTGTCATCGGCCACCCGGAATATGACAAGTACACGCTGGACAAAGAGTATAAGCGGGACGTGAAGGCCGGCAAGCCCATCAACATTCCCTGCAACTACTACCCCAACGATGACCCCAGCCGCGACCCGCTGTTCCGCTGGCGTGCGCACGGATACCTTTTGTATACCAACTGGCTGAACTATTACGTGTATCAGGACACCCCCTATGACCTGAACCATCTGGAAGCATTGGAGAAGTAATTATGCCCAAGCTCAGCGCCTGTATTGTGGCGTACTGTGATTATGACGAGGTCTGCGCCGCTGTGCGCAGCATCCTGCACTATACCCCCGCGGCGGATTTTGCGCTGTACGTGGTGGATAACGCCAGCCCTGACGGCTGCGGCCGGAAGCTGGCCGCCACGGATTTCGGCGATGCCCGCGTGACCGTTATACAGTTAGCGGAGAATGTCGGCTTCGGCAAGGGGCACAACACCGTGCTGGAGCGTCTGGACAGCGAGGTGCATTTTATCCTGAACCCGGATATTCTGCTGACCGGCGATATTCTGGACGGTTTAGCTGACTGGCTGCTGACGCAGAACGGCGCAGCCATGGCCACCCCCCAGCTGTGCTACCCGGACGGCCGCCTGCAGCACCTGCCCCGCCGCAAACCCACGCCGTGGCTGCTGCTGGCACGCCAGCTGGCGCCGAAGTTTGGCGGTATATTCAAGAAGGCTGATGACCACTACACCATGCAGGACGAGGATTTGACGGTTCCGCGCCGGATCGAGTTCTGCACCGGCAGCTTTATGGCCGTGCGCACAGATGTGCTGAAGGAAATCGGCGGCTTTGACCCCGCGTATTTTATGTATGTCGAGGATGCCGACCTGACCCAGAAGGTGCTGCGCAAGGGCACTGTCTGGCTGGTGCCGCAGTTTTCGGCCATCCACGCCTGGCACCGCGCCCCCATGCGCGATGCGGGCAAGTTCAAGATGCAGCTTGTCAGCATGGGCCGCTACTTCAAAAAGTGGGGCTGCGGCAAGGGCAAGGTTTGATACCAGCATTGCAAAACAAATGAAAATTGTGCAGCCACCCGTTTTTGCGGGTGGCTGCAGCTTTTTTTGGAATTCTTGTGACATTTCCTGCCGCGTGGCCGTTTAGTGGGTACAAGGCCTTGAATCAGAAAGGAAGAATCACAACGCTATGGAGGATAACAAAATCATAGATGCCCTGCTGGCAGAGCCAGAAACGGGGTTGCAGTTTTTGCTGACACAGTACGGCGGGCTGATTCATACCGTCATTTGCCGTATTCTGCCCAACAACCCGCAGGATGCCGAGGAGTGCGCTGCCGACGTTCTGGTGGCAGCATGGAAACACGCCGCCGAATTTAAGCAGCAAAACCGTCCGCTGCGCGCCTGGCTGTGTGTGACGGCGCGCAATGCGGCCATCGACCGTTGGCGGGCGCTGCGGCCCCGACAACAGGAATGTGAACTGAACGACGAACTGGCGCAGGATTGGATGACCGAGCGCCGTTCCACCGAGGCGGAAGAACTGATCGCCCAACTGCTGACCGAACTGCCGGAGCCGGACAGGGAGATATTTTTCCGCCGCTATTATTACAGGGAGTCCTGCCGCGAAATCGGCCGCAGGCTGAATATGCAGGAACATACCGTCAATGTCAGACTTTCCCGCGGGCGCGAAAAACTGCGCAAACAGTTTGCCACGCTGTGCAATACCTATTAAAAGGGGGCTGCAACTTATGCGTAACAATACAAAAACCGCTGATTCCCTGTTGGAACAGTATCCCACAAAAACCGTGCCGCTGAGCAAGCAGGAAGAAAAGCGCATCTATGACTTGGCTATGAAAAAAATAGAGAAGGCGGGCAGCTATACGCCGCCTAAGCTGAAAAAACACCGCCGTATACCTGTGTGCGTGGCTGCTGCCGTGGCTGCCACCTGTGTGCTTTCAGCAGGCATTGCCGCAGCACCGTATATCAAGGAGTTGGCCGAAGGAAAAATCGGGTTTTTCATCGATGCCAAATCGCAGGCGCAGGTGCAGAATGTGCTGGACGCCCCGCGCGGCGAGTACGGCGGGCAGCAGACCGATACGGAAGGCCACAATACCGAAATCGGCCAGACGCAGACGCTGGACGGCGTCAACTACACGCTGGACACGGTGTCCATGGACGCCGCCACGCTGGATTGCTTCTTTACCGTAAGCGGTGAGAATGTGGTGTCGAAATTTCTGGATGCCGACAGCATCTACCCCGAATGGGATCAGCTCAGCAGCAATACGCCGTGGATGGCGGCGCAAATCAACGGCGGTGAGGAAATCTACACGGTGCAAAGCGATTTCTATCGCCAGGGTGACGATACCTTCCGGTTGTGGCTGCACTACCAGCTGCCGGAAGAGCCGCAGGGCGACACCGTTATGCTGCGCCTGTTGGATTCCGATGCCGCATCGGGCGAACCGGGGCTTAGCTACACAATGGAGCTGAACGGTGAGCAGGTGCGTGCCGGGGCGCGCCGCGTTGCGCCGACGGTGTTGGATTTCGGCATTACCGATGCCCTGCTGGGCGATAACCCCATCACGCTGGACAGCCTGTGCTTCGGCACCGGCAGCGGCAGCCTTGTGAAACATTCCGAGGCGGATGAAAAATTTGCCGAAACGCACCCCTTTGGTGTGGTAAGCGAGGACGAGGAAAAGAAACTGCGGGGTGAGGATGCGGACAACCCTGTGATCTTCAACGGCGGAATGATCCTGACCGACGATACGGGGCGGGAACTGCTGCCCAGCTCCCCCGACGGCGTGTCCGGCGGTGCTGTTGCCTATACCGTGCCGGCCGAAAATGCCCAAAGCATCACCTTTACCCCCGTGTACCACAGCGGTGTGTACGAATACGAGGAGCGCACCGTGACCGTGGACGAAATGCAGCAGGGCGTGAAAATTGCCACCAGCGATGCGGGCGGCTACACCCTGCAGAACTTTGCCGTGCAGGGGCGGGCACTGACGTGGCAGATGATACCCTACGGCTATGCGCAGAGCTGTGAGCTGACGCCGCAGGACGAGGAATATATCGACACGAACACCAATTCCTATGCCATGCGCAGCAGCACCGTGGACCCGACCACCGGCATCATCAGCTGCCGCATCGACTACTACACCGCAGACCCCGCGCAGGTGGCGAAAATCAGCGAGTTCCGGTATCTGTTCGGCAGCGGATACCATGCGGACGAAAGCCGTGCCGTCACGCTGCCGTTGCAATAAAGAAAGTCGCCCTTGACAAACCTGTTGGTAGTGTGGTACAGTAACACTATGCAAGGCCGCTGACCGACGGAATAGCGTGGGGTTTACCACGGGGGACGCGGCATGATGACTTGCTTTTTAAGCCGACCGTCTGGGCTGCATACACTGATGTATGGTGTACGCAGCCCTTTAT
>OLJA01001651.1_pt1 | contig 10931 bp, 9 predicted proteins | sample 1601401 | NCBI WGS metagenome assembly OLJA01 (sample SAMN01915217, study PRJEB22387) | human gut metagenome | isolation source: stool | host: Homo sapiens | place: USA | reverse complement strand
GACGCTCAAAATTTCTCTACGAATTTTGTTTTCGACCATAGGGAGAAAACTCCACCATTTTTATTATCTATTATCTTTTATCTATTATCTAAATCAACATCCCACATATGTCGGAACGGCACCATACCCGGGCTGTATCCGGCGGGAAAGGAATAACTATGTCCGAGATTATTCGTGTCGAAAATCTGAGCTACATTTACAATCCGGGTATGCCGGACGCCACCACCGCACTGGACAACATTTCGTTCAGCGTGGAGGAGGGCGACTTTGTGGGCATCATCGGCTCCACCGGCAGCGGAAAATCCACGCTGATCAGCCATTTCAACGGCCTGAACCGCCCCACCTCCGGCCGCGTGCTGGTGGATGGCAAGGACCTGTGGGAGCAGGGCGCGGACCTGCGCAGCTTCCGCTTTCTGGTCGGGCTGGTCATGCAGTATCCAGAATATCAGCTGTTCGAGGAGACCTGCGCCAAGGATATCGCCTACGGCCCGCGCAATATGGGCCTGGACGAGGCCGAGGTGCAACGCCGCGTCAAGGAGGCGGCCGCTTTTGTCGGCCTGACGGATGAGCTGCTGGAGAAAAGCCCCTTTGAGCTTTCCGGCGGGCAGAAGCGCCGTGTTGCGATTGCAGGCGTTATGGCCATGCACCCCCGTGTGCTGGTGCTGGACGAGCCCGCCGCGGGTCTTGACCCTGAGGGCCGCGACACGATTCTGAGCCAGATAAAGGACTACCACGAAAAGACCGGCATCACGGTGCTGCTGGTCAGCCACTCGATGGAGGATATTGCCAAGTACGCCAACCGCGTTCTTGTGATGCACCGTGCCAGAATCGCCATGTATGACACAGTCGAAAACGTCTTTGCTCGCGCCGAGGAGCTGCTGCAGCTGGGGCTTTCGGTGCCGCAGGTCACGCAGATTTTCTTAAAGCTGCGCCAGATGGGGCTGGATATTCCCGCCGACGTCTACACGATACCCTACGCGGTCAAGGCGATTCAGAAGGCGTTGGCCGCCAAGCAGGGAGGTGGGGCAGATGCTTAAGGATATCACGATAGGCCAGCATTTTCCCGGCCACTCAATTCTGCACCGCTGTGACCCGCGGCTGAAACTGGTTGCCACGATTGCCTATATCATCGTGCTGTTTGTTGCGCCGAACCCACTGGGGCTGGCGTTGTCCATCGCCCTGCTGGCGGCGCTGTACAAAATTGCGCAGATTCCCGGCAAAATGATTCTGAAAAGCCTCAAGCCTATTGTGCCCATCGTCATTTTTACAGCGGTGCTGAACCTGTTCTTTGTCACCGGGCAGGGGGAGCCGCTGGTGCACTTCTGGGTGTTGAACATTTACGCCGAGGGTGTCAAGTATGCCATCCTGCTGGCGGTGCGCGTCTGCGCGCTGATTGCGGGCACAAGCCTTCTGACCTACACCACCAGCCCCATCGTGCTGACCGATGCGATTGAAAGCCTGCTGCGCCCGCTGGCCAAGCTGCATTTCCCGGTGCACGAGCTGGCCATGATGATGACGATTGCCCTGCGGTTCATCCCCACTTTGATTGAGGAGACCGAGAAGATTATGAACGCCCAGAAGGCCCGCGGTGCCATGCTGGACAGCGGCACCTTCACCCAGCGCATCAAGGCGCTGGTGCCGATTCTGATTCCGCTGTTCATCTCCGCTTTCCGCCGCGCTGACGAGCTGGCAATGGCGATGGAATGCCGCTGCTACCACGGCGGCGAGGGCCGCACCCGGCTCAAGCAGCTGAAATTCACCGCCGAGGATCTCCGCTGCATGGTGGTCATCACCGTTGCGCTGGTGGTTATCGCCTGCACACGGTTCTTTGTGCCGGGGCTGGCGTAAGGATTTTGAAGGCTCTATGACTTTTTTACTTTGGATTTCCTATAAGGGCACAAACTACGCCGGGTTTCAGGTACAGCCCAATGCGCCGACGGTCTGTGCCGTGCTGCAGGATGCCATGCAGGCGGTGTTCGGCCAGCGGCCCGATGTAAAGGGCTGCTCCCGCACTGATGCGGGCGTCCATGCGCGGCGTTTCGCGCTCAGCTTCTGCTATACTGGCAAGGTACCGATGGAAAAGTTCGTCCCGGCGCTCAACGCACACCTGCCGCCCGATATCCGTGCGGTGGCTGTTCGCACTGTGCCGGACGGCTTCCATGCACGGTATGCTGCCCACGCCAAGACCTACCACTACTACATTTTAAATGCGCGGGTGGATGACCCCTTCACCTTTGACACCTGCCACCGCATTGGCCCGGCGCTGGATTTGGCCGCCATGCAGGCCGCGGCGGCGCAGTTCGTAGGCACGCATGATTTTTCGGCGCTGTGTGCCTCCGGCTCCAGTGCCGCCGCCCATGGCGACACCGTGCGTACTATTACAGATTGTACCGTTATACAATCCGGTGATTCATTTGTGATTTCGGTCACAGCGGACGGCTACCTGTACAATATGGTGCGGATTCTGGCGGGCACGCTGGCGGAGGCCGGCCTGCACAAGCGCACGCCCAACAGCATCCCCGCGCTGCTGGCCAGCCGTGACCGGCGTCAGGCCGGGCCAACGCTGCCAGCCAAGGGGCTGTTTTTGGAGCGTGTGGACTACCCGGAGCTGGACAGCCTTTGACCCAACCCGATTGTAACCGTATTTTTGCAGGAAAGGAGGGAGCCACCCCATGAACAAGGCAGACCGAGAGCGCCTTGCGCGCCGCCAGCGGATGCTGGCAAGAGAGCAGGGGCAGGCTCCCGAGGCAGGCATCCGCGGCACCAGCGGGGATATCAGCCTGCGCACCCCCAAGCCGGTGCACCGCGGCGCGTCGCCGCCCAAGACCCCAGACCCGCAGGCCGCGCAGACCGCTGCCCGGCTGAAGTCCCTCACACCGCTGTACAAGCAGCGGCAGCACCAGCGGCGGGTATTTTTTGCCGTGGCCGCCGCCGTGCTGGCCCTTGCCTTTGTGGTGTTGACCGGCGCACTGTCGGCGTCACTGGCCATGCTGGGGGACGCCGTGGACAGCGCCATGCTCTACCTCAACCGCACGGACGGCGGCTGGCCCGCCAACACCGGCATTACCGAGCCCCGGCAGATCGAGCCCCTAGCGGGCGGCTTTGTGGAGCTGGGGGACGAGGATGTGCTGGTCTACTCACCCTATGGGTCGCGCATCCTCAGTCTGCAGCCGTCCTATGCACGGCCGGTGCTGGCCGTGGGCGGCACGCATTTTGTGGTCTACAACCGTGCGGGCAGTGAGCTGACGGTCTGCAGCCGCACCCGCACGCTCTACTCCCAGACCTTTGACGAGGGCATCCTGCTCTGCGCCATGTCCAACAACAATTCTCTGGCCGTTGTGACCGAGTCCGGCCGGTTTGCCGCGCAGGTACGCATATTTGATACCTCTATGCGGCAGCTGTACAGCTGGGCTATGCCCCAGACCTACGGCACCCCCATTGCGCTGGACTTTTCCCCCGACAGCCGCCGTTTCGCCGCCGGGATGCTCTCGGCCCGGGATGGGCAGCTGAGCTGCTCTGTCTACTTTATGAACACCGATACCGACGGGGAGGGCCCGTCCTACACCGCTGACCTTGGCAGTATGCTGCTGCGGCTGGACTGGCAGAGCGAGAGCCGCGTTATGGCTGTGTTTGACAGCTACGTGGCCCTGCTGGACCCCCGTACCGGCACCGAGACCGCCCGCTACAGCTATGGCGGCGCTACGCTGCAAAGCGTGGCGTTGGGCCGCCGCCAGACCGCGCTGCTACTGAACGTGCGCGGCGGCAACAGCCTTGTCACACTGTCCGAAACGCTGGCCCCCATGTCCGAGATTCCGGCGCGGCAGGCCTTCGGCGTGTCGGCCACCGACACCGACATCTATCTGCTCTGCCCCGACGCGGTGGAGTGCTACGGCTATGACGGCGTCCAGAAGTGGGTGCAGAATGACCTTGCCTCCCGCCCGCTGGCCGTCCTCAACGCCGCGCAGACACTGGTGTTCACCGGCAGCCGGGTGAAGGAGCTGAACGCCCCCGCCTGACACAGCAGGGGAGAGGAGCCGTTTCTCTCCCATCCTCTGACTTATACAGAAAGAAGTACGCAACTATGTCATTTTCTACTGCACTTGTCTATGATGTGATTTTCCTTGTTGTTTTCTCCTTTGCCGCCGTCAAAAGCTGGCAGAAGGGCTTTCTGGCCGGACTGACCGAGCTGGTCGGCGCGGTGCTGGGCGTGGGCATTGCCGTCTGGGGCAGCCGCACGCTTGCGCCGGAGGTCTACAGCCGCTTCTTCAGCGGCGCTGTCTCCGAGCAGGTCAATCAGGCCGTGGCGCAGTCCGGCGGCGATATGGCCGCGCTGGTGCAGGCGCTGGATTTTCTGCCCGACTTCCTGCGCGATGCCGCCGCTAACGCGTTGCTGACCGCAGGCGAGGTGCTGCCGGAAAAAATCAACGCCCTGTTGGAGCCGCTTTTCCTGCCGCTGGTGCAGGCGCTGCTGTTTGTGGTGCTCTGCCTTGTGGTGCGCTGGGTCTTTGCGCTGCTGGTGCGCCTGCTGCGCGGCGTCAACGCCATTCCGCTGCTGGGCGGGGCCAACCGGATGCTGGGTCTGGCGCTGGGCCTTGTGACCGGCGCGCTGGACTGCTGGCTGCTGGCACTGGCCCTCTGGTTTGTGGCCAGCATCACCACCGGCCAGCTTGACTGGCTGAACGCCGCCACCCTGCAGCGCAGTATCGGCTACAGCTTTTTCAGCGCTTTCAACCCATTTTTAGTCCATTATTAAACAAATTCTGAACAAGCCCCGCCAAAACTTGCAATTTGGCAGGGTTTGTTTAATAATAGTAGTATGCTATGCACGCCCCTTGTGGGTGTTCAATATAGAGGTGATAGAATGCTTTGTGTAAAATGCCAGAAGCGACCCGCCGTTGTGTTTGTGCAGCGGCTTGAAAACGGCAAGGCCGTGCAGGAGGGCTACTGCCTGACCTGCGCCCGCGCCATGCACATCCAGCCTGTGGATGATCTGATGAAGCAGTTTGGTATGTCCGATCAGGATCTGGAAAATATAGAGGAACGGATGAGCAGCTTCCTGCAGGAGGCTGCCGACTCAGGTATGATGGCCCCCATGATGAACGGTGACGATGCCGAGGGCGATGACGAGCCCGCCGCGCAGGATGATTTTGTGCCCGGCGGCAGCCCGGTGTTCCCCTTCGGCTTCGGCGCACGCCAGCCCAAGGACGATACCAAGGCCAAGAGCGGCAAGAAGGACAAGGCCCCCCGCCGCAAGTTCCTGGAAACTTACTGCGAGAATCTGACCCAGAAGGCCCGCGATGGCAAGACCGACCGCATTATCGGCCGTGACCGCGAAATTTACCGCACGATTCAGATTCTCTGCCGCCGCCAGAAGAACAACCCCTGCCTGATTGGCGAGGCCGGTGTCGGCAAGACCGCGATTGCCGAGGGCATTGCCCAGCGCATTGCCGAGGGCAAGGTTCCGGCCCGCCTGCAGGATAAGGAAATCTATCTGCTGGATATGACCAGCCTTGTGGCCGGCACCCAGTTCCGCGGCCAGTTTGAGCAGCGCGTCAAGGGGCTTATCAGCGAGGTCAAGGCCGCGGGCAACATCATCCTGTTCATTGACGAGATTCACTCCATCGTGGGCGCGGGCGATTCCGACGGCTCGATGAACGCAGCCAACATTATGAAGCCCGCCCTTTCCCGCGGGCAGATGCAGGTTATCGGCGCGACCACCTTTGCCGAGTACCGCAAGTACATCGAGAAGGATTCCGCGCTGGAACGCCGTTTCCAACCCGTCAAGGTCGAGGAGCCGTCCCTGCTGGACACCATCGAGGTCATCAAGGGCATCCGCATCTACTACGAGAAGCACCACTGTGTCCGCGTGCCGGATGCCATTGTGACCAGCATCGTCAAGCTGTCGGAGCGCTACATCACCGACCGCTTCCTGCCGGACAAGGCCATTGACCTGCTGGACGAGGCCTGCGCCTGCTGCAATCTGCGCCACCCCGAAATCACCGAGCTGCTGGAAGCCCAGCGCGCTGTGGCCGATTTGGAGACCCGCGAGCACGAGCTGGAGAACCCCGAAGGGCAGGATGCCGCCATTGACTACGAGGCACTGGCCGCTGTCAAGACCGATTTGGCGCAGCAGCGCGAAAAGCTGCCCGCCCTGCAGCTGAAAGTGGCCGAGATTGAGGTCACGATGGACGATGTGGCCCAGGTCATTGAGCTGTGGACCGGCGTGCCTGCCGTGAAAATCAAGGAGACCGAGTACGGCCGCCTGCAGGGGCTGGAGGAAGCCCTGCGCAGCCATATCATCGGGCAGGACGAGGCCGTCCACGCCGTGGCGGGGGCCATCAAGCGCGCCCGCGCAGACCTGTCCGGCCGCCACCGCCCCGCCAGCTTCATCTTTGTCGGCCCCACCGGCGTCGGCAAGACCGAGCTGGTCAAGCAGCTGGCCAACCAGCTGTTTGATACCGTGGACCCGCTGATTTCGATTGATATGAGCGAGTACATGGAGAAATACGCGGTGTCCCGCCTGATTGGTTCGCCTCCGGGCTATGTCGGCTATGACGAGGCCGGCCAGCTGACCGAGAAGGTCCGCCGCCACCCCTACAGCGTTGTGCTCTTTGACGAGATTGAAAAAGCACATCCTGACGTTATGAATATCCTGCTGCAGATTCTGGACGAGGGCAAAATCAACGATGCGCAGGGCCGCACGGTGGACTTCTCCAACACGGTTATCTGCATGACCTCCAACGCAGGCTCTACCGACCAGAGCGCCGCCACCGGCTTCGGCAAGACGGCAGAGATTGCCAGCGCCGACAAGTGCCGCAAGGCTCTGCAGGAGTTCCTGCGCCCCGAGTTCATCGGCCGCGTGGACGAGATTATCACCTTCAAGCCGCTGAGCGAGGAAAGTCTGGAAAGGATTGCCGCGCTGATGCTGGACGAGTACCAGCCCGGTCTGGCCGCGCACGGCATCACGCTGCATTACACCCAGCCCGCACTGGCAGACATTGTGGCCGAAAGCTCCGCCAAGTACGGTGCGCGTGAGCTGCGCCGCACCATCCGCAAGACCATTGAGGACCCCATCTCCGATGCACTGGTCGATGGCCGTCTGGATGGCCGCGCCGTCACGCTGGAGCTGGCCGACCATGACGGCAAGGCCGTGCTGGAAATTTAAGATGAACACACTACACAGACGTCTGGCCGCGCTGCTGCTGGGCGCGGTCCTGCTCTGCAGCTGTTCGGCCCGGGTGTCGGTGCAGACACTGCCGGTTGAGCCGCCCCGGGCAGAAAGCCCGGCGGCCACGCCAACCCCCGCGCCGACCCCCACCTTCACACAGGTGCAGAAGGACTACGGCAGCGCTGCGCTGCTGACCGAGCCAACCGTGCTCGTGAACGTCTTTTTGAACGATGCTGCGCACGGCAGGACGTGGGATGCCGAGAGCCGCGCCGCCGCCGTGCAGCGCACCCAGATGGCCGTGGACTGGATTGCCGCCCAAGGCGAGGTCTACGGTGCCGCGGTGCATTTGTACTGTGACCGCAGTGCGGACGGCAGTGACGCCACGTTGACCCGCAGCTATCTGCTGCAGTCTGCCATCACCGGCGGGGAGAATTCCAGCGAAAGCACCGCCTTTCTGGACGAGATGGATGCCCTGTGCGAATCGCTGGCCGCAGACAGCCGTCTGGCCGCCTACGGTGCCCGGCATATCGGCTTTCTGTTCTATCTGCCCATCAGCGGCACCTCGTTCACCATGGCGCATTACGCGGATGACGGCGAGTATTTCTATTATGAGTACAGCTGCCTGTACAAAACGGACGCCTACACAGATGGGGAGGACGAGTCTCCGGCCACCTATGCCCATGAGATTCTGCACCTGTTCGGCGCACCCGACCTGTATGCGGGCAGCGGCGACCCCTATGTGGACGAGGCCCTGTCCGACTACGTGGAAAAGACCTATCCCGATGATATTATGCTGAGCACCTATGAGGAGGACGGCACCAGCCGGTTTGACGAAGTCACGAAGGAAATCAGCCCGCTGACCGCCTACTGCTTAGGTCTTGCCGACACCTGCCCCGAGCTTGCCGAGTTCCCGGCGCTGGCCACCGTGACACCCGGCGTGTTCCGGCAGAAGGCGGCGGACGCCGTGCCGACTGCCGCGCCGTGGCCCGACGCGGTGGCCCTGTAGGCCGCCGGCCCTAGAAGGGAGCAACCCATGCTGAACGAAGAATTTCCGCTGCGGGTCGAGGCCGTTCCGGCGGCGCGAACCTCCGAATGGCGTGCCGAGGATTCCTTTCCGCCGCGCCAGACGCAGGCGTGGCAGCTGCTCTTTGTGCGCAGCGGCACCATTGAGGAGCGCTGCGATGACCGCCGTGTGTTGCTGCGGGCGGGCGGGCTGCTCTTTCACCAGCCGGGCGAGGTCTTTGCCATGACCACAGCGGGGGAGGTCCCGCCCGAAACCCTGCGCATTGATTTTTACTGCACCTGTGCTGCCATGGACCGCTTCCGCGGGGTTATGCTCCACGCCGAGCCCGCCGAGCAGCATGATTTAAACTGGCTTGCCAACGCCGCCAACGAGCTGTTTGACCCTGCCCCGGCCCCCGGCAAGCCGCCTGTCATCCGGCAGGAGCTGCCCTTTGGCGCGATGCAGCAGTTTATCATCCATCTGGAAAATCTGCTGATTCTGCTGGCGCGCCGCTGCCGCCGCGCCAAGCGCCCGGTGGCCCGCGTCCGGCGGGAGCGCCGCCAGGCCGCGCTGGTGGAGGAGGCCCGCGCCTACTTCTCAGAGAACCTTGAGCACGAGGTCAAGATTGACGAGCTCTGCCGCGCCGTGGGCTGCACCCGGCCGCAGCTGCAGCAGGCGTTCCGCGCCCGGCTGCACCGCACCGCGATGGAGGAGTTTTCCGCCATGCGCATCGAGTATGCGGCCCAGCTGCTGGCCCGCGGGGCTTCCCCGGGGGAGGTTGCCTCCCAGATGCACTACTGCTCCGGCGCGTATTTCAGCCAGAAATTCCGCGCCGCCACCGGGCACACACCCTCTGCCTACCGCCGGATTCAGCAGGGGTTGCCTGCCAAACGGCAAAACAAGCAACAAAAAGCCAAATCAGAATCAAAATCAACTATTGCAGAAGGCCCGCAGAAAGTGTAGAATACAAGTCAAAGGGCGGGTGAAGTCCTCACCCGCAGGCAACAAAAACATAAATTTAAAAGGAGACGACTGTTATGGCAATTTTGGTTAGCGGTGGCGCCGGTTACATCGGCAGCCACACCTGTGTAGAGCTTCTGGCCGCAGGGTACGACATTGTCGTGGCCGATAACTATTACAACTCCTGCCCCGAGGCTCTGGCCCGCGTCAAGAAGATTGCAGGCAAAGACTTCCGCTTTGTCGAGGCTGATATGACCGACAAGGCCGCCGTGGAGAAAATTTTTGCCGAGAACGAGGACATTGACTGCGTTATCCAGTTTGCCGCCTACAAGGCTGTGGGCGAAAGCGTTTCCAAGCCCATTGAGTACTACTCCAACAACCTGGCCTGCACGCTGAACATTCTGGACGTTATGCGCCGCCATAACTGCCACAACATCATCTTCTCCTCCTCTGCCACCGTCTACGGCGACCCCGCCAGCGTGCCCATCCGCGAGGATTTCCCCGTGGGCGGCACCACCAACCCCTACGGCACCACCAAGGTCTTTACCGAGCGCATCCTGACCGACTGCTGCAAGGCTGACCCCGAGCTGAATGTGGCGCTGCTGCGTTACTTCAACCCCATTGGTGCCCATCCGTCCGGCCTGATCGGCGAGGACCCCAACGGCATCCCCAACAACCTTGTGCCCTATATTGCCAAGGTTGCCGTGGGCAAGCTGGAGAAGGTTCACGTCTTTGGCAATGACTACCCGACCCCCGACGGCACCGGCGTGCGCGACTACATCCACGTTGTGGACCTGGCCCGCGGCCATGTGGCAACCATCAAAAAGCTGGAAGAAAAGCCCGGCCTGTTCATCTGCAACCTGGGCACCGGCCACGGCTACAGTGTGCTGGATGTGATTCATGCATTCAGCAAGGCCTGCGGCAAGGAGCTGCCCTATGTCATTGACCCGCGCCGCCCCGGCGATATTGCCGAGTGCTGGTGCGATCCCAGCAAGGCCAAGCGTGAGCTGGGCTGGGAAGCTGAGTACGGCATTGACGAAATGTGCCGCGACAGCTGGAACTGGCAGAGCCACAACCCCGATGGGTATAAGACCGCTGAATAAGTTCACGGTTCAAAGAAAGCAATAAAACGAGAGCAATAAAACAGGGCGACCGGGAAAACTTCCCGGCCGCCCTGTTGGTGTATCAGGTAGTGTTTGTATGGGTTTAATGCGTTAGAAAAAGCGTTTGACCCTGTGGAGCCCGTGGGAGCGCACATTGTACGCCCGGCCACGTAAGGCGGGATGCCCTCATCCCGACGTGTGCGCATATTACGGCCCGCCATGCAGGACGATGTGAGCGTCGTTTCCTACACATGGTTTGCAGGTTCGCAGCCCAATATTTGCGTTTCTTCCCTGTGCGATGAGGGCATCGCGCCCTAGGGTGTATCTCAAACATCCGGTTCCTTTTTCTCCTGCCCCGTTCCCTGAATCTTTGCGTTCAGCCCGGCACCCAAAAACAGCACATTGATGTTCACATTCAGCCAAAGCGTAATCAGCACGATTGCAGCCAAAGAACCGTAAATGTACGATAACTTCCAGAAATGCCCGATGTAAAACGAGAATATTTTGGAAAACAGCGTCCACACCGCTACCACAGCGGCGGCCCCCGGCAGCTGATCCCGTATGCGGCGCTTGCCGCCGGGCACATAGGTGTAGATCAGTGTTACCGTCAGCAGCGAAAGCGCCAACGAAAGCACAGCACTGATGCTGAGCAGGCTGTGCAGCCGCTGCAGCAACCCGCCCACCAGGGCATGCAGCG
>OLJA01001647.1_pt1 | contig 10962 bp, 9 predicted proteins | sample 1601401 | NCBI WGS metagenome assembly OLJA01 (sample SAMN01915217, study PRJEB22387) | human gut metagenome | isolation source: stool | host: Homo sapiens | place: USA | reverse complement strand
GTTCGCTGGAGCGTTGCGCCGGCGAGTGAGTAATACACATTGTCCAAATGCGTCCGCATTGAAGACCTTTTAATCCATTAAATAGCAATTATATTGTCTGGCTTGGCGCGGTGCCAAATTGTTTTTTATAGGCCCGGGAGAAGGTGGTATAGTCGGAGAAGCCGCTTAACTGGGCGGCCTTCAGGATGGGGGTGCCTTCGGAAATTTTTGTGCGGGCGAGAAGAAGGCGCTTGCTAATGATGTAGTTGTGGATGGTGTAACCGGTTTCCTCCTTGAATTTCCGCATCATGTGATACTTGCTCAGGTAGTATTTCCGCGCAAGGGTTTCAATGGAAAGATCTTCCGTAAGGTTGTGGTTAATATAACGGAGAAGCTCTTCTATCTGGGAATCACTGCTGTAGGAGCGAGCGTCGTAAATGTACTGCTTTTCCAGAAAAATGCGGTTTACATAAACCATGAACTGGGTAAAAAGAGCTGAGCCAAGAAGCTCGCTTCCAAATTTTTTGTCTTTCAGGGCAGCTTCCAGTTCGTAGAGAAGCTGCTTTAATTTTTCCTGAGTGTCAGAGTCCAGACGGATTAGATTGTAACTCCGGTCAATCGCCTTCTGAAAACAGCGGAGCAGTTCTGTGGATTTGATGTCGTTGCGGATCCATAGTACAAAACGTTCGTATGGAACCGAAAAATCAATTTCAGGTTTGTGGATGGCGTGACGGTTCACGAGGAGAATGTCCCAGGGCTTCAGGTAGTAGGACTTTCCCTCAATGTGGTAGGCTGCCTTTCCGGAAAGAAAGATGATCACCTTGTGAAAATCATGATAATGGTAGGAAAATTCCCGCTTGGTTTGGTCCTTGATGTGAAAAAGCCGGAAATCCTGCTCCAGATAGCCGGTTTTTTCAGTTGGCTCATTGAAAGAATTCATATGTTATGGCTCCTGTTTTAACTATAGTGTGTATGGAACCGCAAACTTTGTTTGCAGCTACGTTTGCGTAGCGTCATAATTCAATTCTGCGCTTGAAATATGACTTTATTATAAATGAAATACCGCATTTTTTGCAATATATTTCGCAAGTTATTCTATGTACATGGGAAAAATAAACGCTATACTGGATATAAGATGTGATTTGAGAAAAAAGATCACGGGCGTTTCGTCAGAAAGGAATTGAAAACAATGAGAGACAGCATTATCATGACAAAATATCAGGGCTTTGGAAATGATTATCTGGTACTGGATGCGAAGAAAAACCAGCTTCAGCTGCAGGGCAAAAAAGTTGCGCTTCTTTGCCAGCGGGGGTTCGGACTTGGAGCGGATGGTGTGCTTTACGGACCAGTTGACATTAACGGAAAAATGGGAATGCATATTTTTAATTCCGATGGAAGTGAAGCTGCAATCAGTGGAAACGGTGTCTGTATTTTTGCAAAATATCTTATGGACAATGAGTATGTTACAGAGAAAAAATTTGCCATTGAGACTTTATCCGGAACAATCGAAGTAGAGTGTCTGAATGCCAGAGCGACAGAGTTCCGCGTAAATATGGGCAAAGCCTCTTTCCTTTCCAGAGAGATTCCGGTAACTGGCGAGGTGCGTGAGGTGATCGATGAGCCATTTACATTTAACAAGAAAGAATACAAGGCAACTTGTCTCACAGTAGGAAATCCACACTGCATTATTTTCATGGATCAGGTATCTCAGGAAAAAGTAAGAGAGCTGGGGCCATATGTGGAAAATGCAGATGAGTTCCCGGAAAGAGTGAACCTGCAGATCTGCCGCCAGATTGATAAAGGAAATCTGGATATCGAGATCTGGGAGCGTGGCTCCGGTTACACAAAAGCTTCCGGTACAGGAAGCTGTGCAGCAGCCATTGCAGCCTACCGAAAAGGTCTGATGGAAAACAGAATCAATGTAAACCAGCCAGGTGGTATGATCCAGATCGACATTAAAGAAGATGGAACTATTTTTATGACAGGAACTGTTGGATATATTGCAGAGATGAGCGTGGCTGAAAGCTTTTTCTCATAGAAAGAAAATATGGTGTATGGCGCATCCAAACGGCCGTGTCTGTGTAGCAAAACGGCTGTTCTAAAACGTATTTGTGACCGCCAGAGGGCGCAAAATGCAGATATGGCAGAAAAGATAAATAAAAATGAAATTTAAAGGCTGCCAAAGGGAAATGATACACAGTATAATTTTTGTGCATCGCGTAGGAAGGCGGTGCAGCAGATGAAAAATCAGACAAGTCAATATGGCAGTTACTTAATTTTCGATGTACGAGAATCCAGGTATAGAAGTAAGAAGACTTCCGTGCCTGGATTTTTTTGCTGCAAATGAGGGTGCTGTCTGTAAGCGATGTCATTATATCTGAAGAGAGGAAAGTAATTAAAATATGGAGACAGAATCAGCTTGTCGGTATACGGAAGCCCACTCTTGTTGATAAAAAAAGTGCAATGTCTAAACTAAAAAAAGATAGACATTTCTAACGCGATTCTGTAAAATAAACAAAGGTTAGAAAATACTAATAATAGTTAAATGAGGAGGAAGAGGATGGCTGACAAAAAGTTATTAAGAAAAATTGCTCCGATCATTATGAGTGCAGCTGTAGCGATGACCAGTTCACCAGTTGGAGTAATGGCAGAAGATTTTACTTCTGGTGAAGTGTCTGTTGAGGTTTCTGATGAGACTATATATGATTCTGATGAGATTTCAGACGACTATGACGAATCATCAGAGGCTGACGATTCAGCAGATTTTGGTACAGACACAGAGGATGGTTTTGAATCTGGAGAAGCCGCAGAAGAGGAGTCTGGATTTGAGGACGGCGAAACCGGAGACACAGAAGATGCTTTTTTAGCAGACACTGAGGGCGAAACCAACAATGAAGCGGGAGCTGTGAAAACAGTGGAGGATGGTCAGATCGTACTGATGAACATTCCCTATGAAGCTTTTTACAGATCTGAGTTGAAAAACAATGATGTAAAAGTAGATGCATTTACATCCGCGACGAAAGCAAAAACAAAGATGAGCGGCGTGATGAATGGAAATGCTGCTTATCATACAAGCGCGGAAGGAAATGAACTTGCAGGTGTTACTTTTCCGGTAAAAGTGAATAAAGCTTCTGATTTGGAAAATTTTAAACAGATTACAGACAGCACTACTATAGAGATTACTACGAACATGAAAGGCCAGGTAAGTACTAATACATATACTGGTGCAGCGGCTCTTATTGAACAGCCAAGCTATACTTATTATGTTCCGGCAGAAACTCCTGCATATTACAAGGAAATGAGCGTAGATGAGAACGAAAATATTTCTTTTGGCGCTGTTCAGGGAATGTCCGAACAGAATGTTAGTGTGAATGCTGAATTAAAGCTTAATTCCAAATATGGAGATTATCAGCTTGAGCTGGATGAGACAGCAGTAAAGGCAGTAGTAAATGCATCTAATGGTGATAAGATTTATGGTGTAATCATCAATACAACAGACGGAACCACTTATGCACTCCGTCATCTTGAGAATATCTGGAAAGGAAAAGAACTTGCATGGAGCACCGGCTTTACAACAGAATCTCACGGTTGCCCAATAAGCTCTGACCACTACAAATCCATGATGGGAAAAACTATTTCCAGCGTAACGTACTATACGGATAAGGGGGAAATTAATTTTGATATTCCAGATACTTATGTTCCGGTAAAAACAGGTGTCAGTGCAATCGTTGACAACATCAAGGTAACAGATGCAGAGGTTAAAGTTGAATTATCTGAAGCACTTCCATCTGATTATTCAAAGAAATATGCAGTTGATGATGTGGAAGCAGCGACAACAGAGACAGGAGTAAAGGTTACAAATCTTACACCTGGAACACATACTCTGACAATTTCCGATGCAAATGGAAAATATGCTCCTGTCAGCGCTACTTTTACAGCAACAACAGATACTGTAATGGCTTCCTATGATGAGTATGAAGGAAAACTGGTTGCTGCGGCAGATATTACCGCTGAGCAGTTTGTTGCATTTACCAAAACAGTTTCAAAAGTAAAAATTGGTGACCAAGAGTATGCTGCAAGCGGAAAAGGTGCTGTGAAGATTGTTCAGGAGGATGGAACTCTTGATTATTCTAAAACAGCTGTAAACGATGGAGATACAGTAGTTGTAAGTGCTGCCGGATACCCAGATGTAACATTTGTTTACAACGAAAACGTATATGTATACGCAGGTCTTACATGGGCTGAGTACTGGGCTTCCGAGGATGTATACAATGCAGGCTCCACAGCTTCTTCTGAAGAAAAAGACAGAAGAGGTGAGTCAGACCTTGGAGCATTTGATGCTGTAACAAGAGCAACTGCAAACCATGGCCTTCACAGAGGAAGCTTCCAGGCAATCGCGGTTCTTAATGGAAAAACAGTTTCCCACTGGAGCGCAGACGGAAAAACAGTTTATTATGCCGATGGAACATCAGAAGTATTTAACCGGAACAATGTAACCGGATATACCGTAACTGGACTGAAATATGTACCGGTTGAGATTAAGAGAGCTGACCTTGCTGCTTTTGCAGAAAGCCATGCAATTGTAAAAAATGGCGGACAGCTGATCGGCGGTTATGGCGAGAAAGAACTGAAATCCTATGAAGCTGTTGCAAATGTAACTGCAAATACAAATGGTTTGAAAAAAGTTACAAAAGCTGAAGACGGAAGCTTTGTAATCGGAGCAAGACAGAACGGAACTGAGTCTGGTATCAAAGATGCAGAGCTGAAAGTGGCAGACGGAATTACAGCAACTGTAAAACCTGGAAATGGTTCTTATGGTGAGTTCCTGAGAGTTGACCTGACTGGAAACTATGGCAATCTTGGTGCACATATGCAGTCTGTTGAGTGGGCATATTATGGAAATGATTCCACTTATACAAACAGACTTGCAAACTATGGAACAAAATTTGCAGCTGATAACTGGATGCATAAAATGATGGGTATCCAGCTTGGTCTTACAGAATCTGGAAGATGCAAGCTTCCGGAAGGAACTGACGGAACTGGTTACTGGATCCTTACTGTTCATGCCCTTGGATACCAGGATTACGTTGTAAAATTCCAGGCAACAGCTGAGAATATTGCAAAACCTGCAGGTGATGCAGATTCCACACCACTGGAAAACATTATCGCAGAAGCAAAAGCCCTGAACGAGGCTGATTATACTCCGGAGAGCTGGGCTGCTGCAAAAGACAGCATTGCAAATGAGCTTGAAGAGTGCGAGGAAATGCTTGCAAATATTAAGAATCAGACAACTTATGGCGTAGAAGAGCAGATCGGACATTTAAGAGAAGCTCTTAACATGCTTGTAAAAGCTCCGGCTCCAACCGCAACACCGGCACAGCCGACTGCAACACCAGCCCCTGCACAGCCAACTGTAGCACCTACACAGCCAACTGCAACTCCGGCACCGACTGCAGCACCGGCCAAAGGAATTACAGCAACTGCAAAAGCTTCCACAATTTACACCAAAGGAAAAACCTCTACAACCATTACGGTTGTAAAAAATGATGTAACTGGAAAAGTTAAATTTACATCCAGTAACAAGAAAGTGGCGACTGTTTCCTCCAAAGGCGTTGTAAAAGCGAAAAAAGCGGGAAAGACAACCATTACTGTAAAGGTTGGAAATTACACTAAGAAGGTAGTAATCCAAGTTAAGAAACCTTCTCTGAAGCTTGCAAAATCTTCTGCAACAATCAAGAAAGGCAAAACAGTAAAAATCAAAGCAACCGCAACACCATCCGGAAAAGTAACATATAAGTCCAGCAACAAGAAAGTAGCGACTGTTACTGCAAAAGGTGTTGTAAAAGGTAAGAAGAAAGGTACTGCAACCATCACTGTTACAAGTAATGGAGTATCTAAGAAATTCAAAGTAAAAGTAAAATAATGATTACAAAGCTTTTACGATAACAAATAATACTTGTGCAAAAGCAAGGCAAAGGAACGGGGGCCGTTTTTAACAGCCCCTGCTTTTGCTTGTAAAAAGAAAATTATTTTACTACATATTTTAACAGGAGACAGCATGAAAAAACGAGACAGTGATAAGAATCCTTTTGAAAAAAAGAATCTGGTGAAACTTGCTCCGCCAGCAGTGGTTATTGCTGGGGGGGGTGCAGCAGGTGCTCAGGCTGGCAGCAGTGGAAAAGAAGTGACTGCTGAAACCAGAGAGGTTGTAAAATCCCAGGATCTGGAATCGCTTCTGAAAACAGCCTATTCCTATGAGACTGCAGATGACGAGGCAGAAGAGGAGAGTCTGCTGAAAGCAGGCAAAAACACATCATCAGCTTCTTCAAAGAAAAAAACTTCCAAAATTTCAAAGAAAAAAATGGTATAAAAAAAGGAAGCTCAAAGACCCTTCCAGTAAAAACGGCTGCATCTTCAGGGGTAGGTCAGGGCTCCACCACTACACCAACTACAGAAGTTCCGGAAGGCGGCTATAAAGATGGAACTTACCGGGGCAGCGGTACTGGCTTTGGAGGAACGATTACCGTACAGGTAACGGTATCAGGTGGGAAAATCACAGCTGTTGATATATTGAGTGCCTCAGGAGAAACAGGCTCTTATTTTGCCTCCGCTCAGGGCGTTGTAAGTAAGGTTTTATCAAGCCAGTCCCCGAATGTGGATGCAGTCAGCGGTGCAACTTACTCCTCAAACGGAATTATCCAGGCAGTACAGAATGCCCTTTCACAGGCAGGAAACAGTGATTCTGCCACACCAACTCCAACGCCAACGCCAAAACCTGCAAAGAAACCGAAGAAAGATACTTCTGTCAGCTATAAAGATGGCGTATATGAGGGACAGGCAGAAGGCTTTGATGGAACCGTAACGGTAAAGGTTACAATAAAAAATGGAAAAATCAAAAAAATAAGCAACACAAATACAGATACACCTGAATTTTTTAATAAAGCATGGAAAACAATCAAGTCCAATGTGATTTCCAGACAGAGTACTTCTGAAATTGATACTGTAAGTGGGGCAACATTTTCTTCAAATGGAATTCTCGGAGCTTTATCCCAGGCTCTTTCAAAGGCTGATCAATCAGGAACTACAGACTCAAAGGAAGAAGATATAACTCCAACCCCGACTACTGTACCTGATGAAACTGTAACACCAATTCCAACGGAGATTCCACAGCCTACCAAGACTCCGGATAATCCGTCAGATGAGCAGCCGGTTGTAAATCTTTTGAAAGATGGCACATATACAGGGTCTGCAATGGGATATTCCGGACAGGTTAACATAACACTGACGATTAAAGATGGAAAAATTACGGAAGTAACAAATACAAACTCAGATACCCGAAGCTTTTTCAATAAGGCATGGAGATCCATACAGCCTAAAATACTGGAAAAGCAGAGTACAGAAGGAATTGACACTGTAAGTGGTGCAACATTTTCTTCTATGGGAATTCTGGATGCGTCTAAAATAGCACTGGAGCAAGCAAAAAATACAGAGGTACAACCTTCTGTAACGCCGGAACCCACTGAGGTGCCGAATCCCACAAATACGCCAAAGCCGACTTCTGTTCCAGAACCAACGACTGCGCCGGAGCCTACAGCTGTACCAGAGCCTACTGAAGCGCCTGCGCCAACTTCTGCGCCGGAACCGACGGATACACCGGAGAATTCTGTGACGCCGGAACCGACAGCTACGCCAGAACCCACGCCTGTGCCTGCTGGTGCATATACAGATGGAACCTACACTGGCATTGGAGAAGGCAATGACGGACCAGACAGTGTACAGGTTACAGTAACAATATCCGGAGGACAGATTGTGGGAGCAACTTATTTTTCCTATGATGATGAAGAATATGCAGATACAGCCTGGGAGGGAATTCGTGGACAGGTTATGGGAAAGCAGTCCGCAGACAGTGTAGATACAGTATCTGGATGCACATATTCCTCCCAGGGAATTATTCAGGCATTTAGAAATGCATTAAATCAGGCAAAAGGAGCATAACCCATGAAATACCAGAGTTTTATTATGAGAGTTTTATGTCTGCTTCTGATCGTTGGTGTCGTTCTTGGCTACAACTCCATGCAGAAAAAAGATAGTGATACCGAAAAAGACCAGCAGATCGCCAGTCTGACAACCAGAGTGGAGGCCTTGGAAAAACAGCAGGATGAGATATTAAGTGCCCTTGAAGAGGCTGCGAAAGCGCAGGAAGAGGCGAAGAAAAAGGCAGAAGAGGAAGCGAAGAATCAGAAAGCCCAGGTGGAGGAAACATCTTCCGGGGATGCTTCCGAGGACACGAAAAAAGATGAGGAAAATACAGATGAGACAGAGGCTGAGGACACTTCTTCTAATGAAGACAGTGAAGAGCTTGTTTATAAAAACGGAACCTATACAGGAGACGGCCAGGGCTTTGGCGGCAACATCCAGGTTCAGGTTACACTTGAAAATGATACGATTACAGACATTCAGGTGGTAAGTGCACCAGGCGAAGACTCTGCATACCTTTCCCAGGGACAAGGCGTGATCAGCACCATTCTGGCTTCCCAGAGTACAGACGTTGACACCATTTCCGGCGCAACCTTCAGTTCCACTGGAATTATCAACGCTGTAAATGATGCACTTGGAAATGCGGAAAATCAATGAAAAAGAGACAGAGAAAAATCCGGCTGATCCGCGCCGGCATCCAGCTTCTGTTTTTCATTTTTGCTCCGGCACTTTTTTCCACGGCATTCGCAGGCGTGAAGTCCATTTTTCAGGCAATCGTAGCACATCAGACAATCAGCTGGAATTCCTTTTTGGATGTGACTGCCGTGCTGCTGGTGGTAACCTGCCTGTTCGGACGGCATTTCTGCGGATATGCCTGCGCATTTGGTTCCCTTGGGGATGCATTGTATGAGCTGACTGTGTTTATCCGCCAGAAGGTTTTTCATAAAAAAGGCCGTCACGGATATTCAGAAAAAGCCATCCGTATTTTGCAGAAGGTGAAATATATCTGGCTTCTGGTGCTTCTTGTATCTATCCTTACCGGCTGGTACAGCAAGCTTCAGGGCATGAGCCCCTGGGATGTGTTTTCCATGCTCACCGCTGGCAGACTTCCTGGCGCCTCCTACAAGGTGGGGATTGTGCTGCTGCTTCTGATCCTGATCGGAATGTGTACCCAGGAAAGATTTTTCTGCCAGTTCCTCTGCCCAATGGGCGCGATTTTTGCTATAATGCCTATAGCGCCTTCTGCACTGTTCAATCGTGACAGAAGCACCTGTCCGGCGAAATGCGGAGCCTGCAAAAAACGCTGCCCTGCTCATCTGGACATTGACGGTGATACCTCTCTCTCCGGAGAATGTATCTGCTGCCACGCCTGCCAGGGAATCTGCCCGAAGAAGAATATCCGGATCGGGATTCCGAAGGCGAAAGATGAGAGCCTTTTTTAAACAAGCGCTGGGAAAAGATGGGCGAAAGCTATTGGAAAATAAGAGAAAATAAAATCAGAAAGAACAGGATATGAGTAAAAAAAGAAGTAAAGTAAGATTTCAGAATGAAGTCGATTTAATTAAGGTACATTATAAAAAGCAGTCCAGAGGTCAATCACTTACCTGTTTGGATATGTTTAATGGGAGAAGGCATTTGAGAAAGAGAAGTGTGGCAGGAATCCTCTGCGGCAGCCTGTTTCTCACTGTCATTTCCGCTACAGTACTGGGAAAAACAACTACAGTTGTTTATGCATCTGACATAGAAAAATACACCAACGCAGATTTTGCAATGGACACGGTAGTTTCCGAAACCCTTTATACCTCAGGCGAGGACATCAACACTCAGATTGGCGAAAAGCTCCGCGAAATGGAAACCACCCTCCTTTCCTGGACAGAGGAAAACTCCCAGATTTCCCAGCTGAACAATGCTGAGGGCAAGACCATGGAAGTCTCTGATGATCTTGCCGCCGACCTTGAGAAAATCCGCCAACTGTCCCAGGATTCCGACGGTGCTTTTGACCCCACCCTTGGAAAGATCATCCGCCTGTGGAACATTGACGGCGAGAATCCTCATGTCCCGGACCAGTCCGAAATTGACACTCTTCTTCCCGAAGTGGGCTACGAGAAAATTCAGGTGGACGGAAACAATGTAACCCTTCTTGATGGCTGTACCCTGGATCTTGGTGCCGTTGGAAAAGGCATGGGCTGTGACCTGATTATGGACTACCTTAGAAGCCAGCCCGATGTTTCTGGTATGATCCTGAACCTAGGCGGCAGCAGTGTCATGACCTACGGCGAAAAGCCAGACGGTTCCCCCTGGAAAGTAGCCCTCACCGATCCCCGTGACACCGAAGGTGACTACCTTGGCGCCATCACCCTGGACGCCAACCAGTTCCTTTCCACCTCCGGCGACTACGAAAAATACTTCATAGAAGATGGAATCCGCTACCACCACATCCTGGATCCAAAGACCGGCTACCCCGTCCAGAACGGTCTCACCTCCGTCACCATCGTCTGCGACCAGGGCTATCTGGCCGACGGCCTTTCCACCGCCTGCTTCGTCCTTGGTATGGACGCCGCGAAACCTCTTTTAGAGAAATATGATGCAGAAGCCGTATTTGTAGATGAAGACAAAAATGTGTATGTGACAAGTGGACTGATGGATAAATTCGAATTAATGAAAGACGGATACACAGTAAACGAAGCGTAAGTTGTCCATGATAGATTCATAGAAAATGATAGCTTGCGGAATAACGAAAAGAGCTCCAGAGGATAGTCAAAAACTATCGCCTGGAGCTCTTTTTCAATCAACAGCATTTGGGCTGGAATATATCCAGCCCAGATGCGTTCGGTGGTAACATATTACGGAATCCTCTTAAGCACTTCCTTCGTCAGCACTCCAATCAGCAGTCCTGTAATCACTCCCGACACCATCAGCGCCGGAGCATAATAGTACAACAGTCCCACCGTATGCGTTGCCGGAATCGCCACCAGCAGCTGACCAATGTTATGGGAAACGCCACCA
>OLJA01001640.1_pt1 | contig 10998 bp, 6 predicted proteins | sample 1601401 | NCBI WGS metagenome assembly OLJA01 (sample SAMN01915217, study PRJEB22387) | human gut metagenome | isolation source: stool | host: Homo sapiens | place: USA | reverse complement strand
ACAATGAACAAGCTCATTGTATTGCCAATTATCTTTTTATGGCTGAACTGTTACCAAACAGCAAAATCTATTACAAAAAAATCTGGCATATGCCATATAAGAGTGCTATACTTAGAGGAAAGTGTGTTATTGTTCACTCGCAAACACATTAGTTTTCAGCCTATGAATTTATGAGTGGATTTTACATTGGACTAAATGCAGTTAAGTATAGAAATGAGGTTTGAAATGATAGCAAAAAAGATGGTTAAATATGTTGAAGGAAGTTCTGTAATCCGTGCCATGTTTGAGGAAGGAAAGAAAATGGCAGCAAAATATGGAGCAGAAAATGTATATGATTTCAGTTTGGGTAATCCGAGCACACTTCCACCTAAAGAAGTGAATGAAGCAATTATTGATATTGCATCTAACGAGGATCCAAACCGTTTACATGGATATATGAATAATTCTGGTTTTGAGGATGTAAGAGAAGCTATAGCACAGTCACTTAATAAAAGGTTTGACACACATTTTTCCCAGAAAAATATTTTGATGACGGTAGGTGCGGCAGGAGGTCTTAATGTTATTCTTAAGTCTATAATAGACCCGGAGGATGAGGTTATCGCATTTGCACCGTATTTTGGAGAGTACAATAATTATGTGGCAAACTTTGATGGAAAGATAGTTGCGGTTTCTCCTAATCCACCATCATTTCAGCCAAATATAAAAGAATTTGCGGAAAAGATAACACCTAAGACAAAGGCGGTTATCATAAACAATCCAAATAATCCTACGGGAGTTGTATATTCGGAGAAGACGATAAAGGAGCTTGCAAAAGTCCTTGAGGATAAGCAGAAAGAATACGGAACGGCGATTTATCTTATAGCTGACGAGCCTTACAGAGAGCTTGCATACGATGGGGTCGAAGTTCCATATCTTACAAAATATTATGATAATGCTATTGTTGGGTATTCATACAGTAAGTCATTGTCACTTCCGGGAGAGCGTATCGGTTATCTTGTTATTCCTGATGAAGCAGACGATTTTGAAAATCTTATTGCGGCGGCAAATGTTGCAAACAGGATTTTAGGATTTGTAAATGCACCGTCACTTCAGCAGCTTGTTATAAAGAAATGCCTTGATGCGAGCACTGATATTTCAATTTACGACACAAATCGTACACTTTTGTATGATAAACTTACATCACTTGGCTTTGAGTGTGTAAAGCCACAGGGTGCTTTCTATCTCTGGATGAAAACGGCAGAGCCTGATGATGTGGCATTTGCGGCAAAGGCAAAAGAGTTTAATCTTTTGATAGTTCCGGGAAGTTCATTTATGTGTCCGGGATATGTAAGGATTGCTTACTGTGTGGAAAAGGCGATGATAGAAAGGTCGTTTGCGGCATTTGAGAAGCTTGCACAGAGTTATGGATTGGAATAAACAAGCCGCTGAAAAATAAAAACACAGCTAAATTTTTCACTAAAAAATAAATGGTTAAAAAGTAAAAAAATAAACAAATAATCATATAAAAACAGAATGAGCGGCTGAAAAATAAAAATTTAAATAAAATTTTCTATAAAAACGGCGGAAAAGCCGATAAGACAATAAATCAGACGGAGGATTACCATGAGCAGTTGGAAAGATAATTTAAGAACTATAGACCCATATGTACCGGGAGAGCAGCCACAGCTTAGTGATATGATAAAGTTAAACACTAACGAAAATCCATATCCACCATCACCGAAGGCAAGGGATGTGCTGACAAATTTCGCACTTGATACACTCAGGCTTTATCCGGATCCTGATTCGTCACTTCTCGTAAATGTGATAGCAAAAAGATATGAGGTTGGAGCGGACCAGGTGTTTGTCGGTGTGGGTTCTGATGATGTGCTTGCGATAGCGTTTATGACATTTTTTAACAGCAAAAAACCGATACTTTTCCCGGATATAACATATTCATTTTATGATGTGTGGGCAACACTTTTTAATATTCCGTTTGAAAGACCGGCTTTAGATGATGATTTCAATCTTGTGGCAGCAGATTATTATAAGGAAAACGGCGGAGTTGTTATCGCAAATCCAAATGCACCAACAGGTATCGTGCAGAATGAGAGTTTCCTGAGAGATGTTATAGAACATAATCGTGATGTTGTTGTTATAATAGATGAAGCTTATGTTGATTTTTGCGGAGAGTCTGCCTTATATTTGACAAAAGAGTACGATAATGTGCTTATTGTTCAGACTTTTTCAAAATCCCGTTCAATGGCAGGTATGAGAATAGGCTATGCCATGGGCAATCCTGAACTTATCAAGGCCATGAATGATGTGAGATTTTCATATAACAGTTATCCAATGACAAGACTTTCAGTTGCTTTAGGTGTTGCGGCTATTGAGGATGAGGATTATTTCCAGGCAACCAAAAATCAGATAATCGAGACAAGGGAGTGGACTAAAAGAGAGCTTAAAGCACTCGGTTTTACTTTTGGTGACTCAAAGACAAACTTTATCTTTGCAAAACACAGTACGGTGGATGCGGAAGTGATTTTTGATAAACTTCGTGAAAAACATATTTTTGTAAGACATTTTTCGGGTGAACGCATAAGAAACTATCTTCGTATATCAATAGGAACGATGGCTGAGATGGAAAAATTCATTGACGAGTTAAAGAAAATAGTATAGTATAAAAAAATATGGATGTTTTACAACTGTATCATACTGGAGGGTAAAGATGAAAAAAGTAATAACTTACGGAACATTTGACCTGCTTCATGTAGGGCATATAAACATATTAAGAAGAGCGAAAGAACTTGGTGATTATCTTATAGTTGTACTTTCAACAGATGAGTTCAATGCCATAAAGAATAAGAAGGCATATTACTCATATGAGGATAGAAAGCAGATTCTTGAAGCGATAAGATATGTCGATAAAGTTATTCCTGAAAATACATGGGAACAGAAAATTTCAGATGTTGTAGATAATGATATAGATGTGTTTGTTATGGGACATGACTGGGAAGGCAAGTTTGACTTCCTTAAAGATTATTGTGAGGTTGTGTATCTGCCACGAACAGAGGGAATTTCTACATCAAAGATAAAAAAAGATTTAGGTATTAATGGTCAGAAAAAAGAGGACTGATAAACCTGAATATTTTAACACTAGCAGCTAGTAGTGTTATGAGCAGACAGCAGAGCGGATTGCGAATATCCGCCTGAATTAAAAGGTGGGACTGTTGGTGACGACAGTCCCTTACAAGTGTTTAGAAAGGATTTTTAAGATGTTTATAAATAAGGCGAGGGCAAAAATGGTAAGCGGTTACCATGTGTTGAAAAACAATGCCAGAAGAATACTGAAAAGAGCACCAAAAATGAAGTTTTTTTATGGCAGCTATTATAAGCACTGTCCTGTTGTGGAGAACAGGATATTGTTTGAGTCGTTTCATGGTTCGACAATCTCAGATTCTCCGTTTTATATTTTAAAGGAACTTTTATCGAGAGAAGATGCGGACAAATATGAGATTTATTATAGTACAAATCCACAGGACTATGAGACACACAAGAAATTTATTGAAGCAAATAACATTCCGGTTAAGCTTGTAAGTATTACTTCTTATAAATATTTAAAGGTACTTGCAACAGCAAAATATCTTATTAATAACAGTTCGTTTCCGGTGTATTTTATAAAAAAGGATGAGCAGGTTTATCTTCAGACCTGGCACGGAACACCGTTAAAGACTCTTGGAAAGCAGATGCGTAAGGGTATCGAGTCAATGTATAATGTTCAGCATAACTTCTTGCAGGCTACTTATCTTATGCATCCAAATGAGTTCACCAAAAATGCGATTATGGAGGATTACAATCTCAATCCTTTATATACGGGAAAAGTTGCACTCAGCGGTTATCCGAGAAACAGTATCTTTATGGATAAGGAAAAGGCGAAAGAGGTTAGAAAGCAGCTTGGTCTTGAGGACAAGGTCGTATATGCATATATGCCTACATGGCGCGGTACGAGCAATCATTCAGTAAATCAGAATGCTTACGGCAGAGAAGTAACGAAGATGATGCAGTACCTTGATAAAAACCTCAAGGATAATCAGGTTTTATATGTAAACTTCCATCCGATACTTAAAAACAGCATACAGCTTGGAGATTATAAACATATTAAGAGCTTTCCGGCTGAGGTCGATAAATACGAATTTTTAAATAGTGTTGATGCACTTATAACGGATTATTCGAGTGTATTCTTTGATTTTTCAGTTACGAGAAAGCCTATTATCCTCTATATGTATGACTATGATAAATATATGTCAGACAGAGGAACTTATTTTGATATAAAAGAACTTCCTTTTGTAAAACTTTATGAACTCGAAGATTTAAAGGAATGGCTTGTATCTGAAAAGATACTCGGTGCAAGCTATGATGATGGAGATTATTGCGAGAAGTTCATCAAATATGATTCGCTCGATGCACCTGCTAAAATGCTCGACCTTGTATTATACGGCAAGGAAGAAGGTATGATAGTTGAGGATTATTCAGAAAATAGACAGAAACCCAGAAGAATCATACATCCTCAGAAAGCATCGACAAAAGGTGACTTTGAAGTTATCAAACAGTTTTCAAAGGATAACGATATTGTACAGTTTGAGAAGAAGTGGTTTAGAAAAAAGGTTAGTTGCATACTGTATGATGATTACAATTATGACTTTGATTATGTCATAATCACAAATACAACACCGAGAACCTACTGGGAAGAGTTTTTGTATAAACTTGGTGTTAAATCTGTCATTGCAAGACTGCAGGAGAGAGAACTTAAGAGAACTTTCCCTAACTTAAAGGTTCAGACACCGTATCTCAGAGAGTTTTATATTGCAGCGGAGGGTTGTGGTACAAGAAATACTGAGAGAATACCGGTTGAGTCAGATATAGAAAGCGGTGAAAATGGGATTACATTAACCGTAAGAAATAAAGAGCGTTTTGTACCACTCAGCTTTATGCTTCTTGAGAAAGATTATTCTATCTTGTGTATGAGAGAGCTTTCAGACGAAGAGAGAAAGAGCGGAGTTATCCACGAAGATTTCAAAAAATGGAATGAAAAAATGTCGCCGGTCGGAAGATACCAGCTTGCAGCCGAATTTGTGGACATGGAGTCCGAAGAAAAATTTATCGGAACATTCTATTGTCCTGAAATTGCTAAAAAAGCAGATGCAGGGGCAGAAAAGTATGATAAGCCGGATGCATATCTTGCTCCGTGCATAATAGAAAAAGTCGGAGATCCGGACAGCATACGCTTCTATGAAGAGGGAAAAGTGGCTGTTATTCCATATTCAAGAAACGGAGACAGAACGATTTCAATCACGCTCCGCAGACCGGAGAAGATTGTTGATGAGTACACACAGGCGAAGATTAAAAAGATTAAGTCCAGCAAAAACACCTGTATCGTATATATGAAGATGAGGAAGCAGGACGGTCTTAAGATTAAGGATGTTGTGCTAAGATACAGAAGTGCACTTACTTATGATATTCCGGTCAAATACGATATAAGGGAAAATGATGTTCATTATTTCATTACCGCATACATCAATTTTGATGAGATGAACTTAAGAGAGCTTTATTGGGATTTAAGAATACTTGCAGACAAACATGGCTTTGAAAATGAGATAAGGGCAAGATTTGTAAATAATTACTGGAAAGATAAATTTTATATTACAAACAGACAGTATTCAGCAGGCGAGGGGCATATGACATTCCCTTATTATACAAAGGGAGGCTGTCTTGCATTCCTCTATCGTCAGGATTCAGAATATGATGCGTATTCGACGAAAGTTAAAGAGATAGTTGCGAGCGGAATATATGTATTGTTTAAGCCTTTATTAAAGAGAAAGAAGATATGGCTTGTATATGAGAAATTCTGTTCGATGGCACAGGACAACGGATATTATTTCTTTAAATATTGTATGGAAAATCTCTCGGATGAGGAGAAGAAAAATATTTATTATGTAATAGATAAGAAAGCTCCTGATTATGAGAAGATTAAAGAATATGATGACCATATAATACAGTTTATGAGCCTGAAACATGTTTTATATGTACTTGCCGCCGTATTGTATGTTGCATCGGACTCCAGAACGCATCTTTACGCATGGAGATGCAAGACGAGCCTTATCAGGTCAAAGATTGACAAACGACCTATATTCTTTCTCCAGCATGGAGTTACGGCTCTTAAACAGGTCGGACCACTGTTTGGAAGAAAGGGAAGCAGTCCTATGACCTATTTTGCGACAACTTCACAGTTTGAGCAGGATATAGTAGTAAAATATCTTGATTATTCCGAGGCAAAATCGCCTATTACGGGATTTACAAGATGGGATGTTCTTGAGGATACTTCGACAAAAGATGATAAACTTATACTTCTTATGCCGACATGGCGTTCATGGCTTGAGGAGGTAAGTGATGAAGATTTCTTGAAGAGTGAATATTACAAGAATTATTCAAGTCTTCTTCAGAGCGAGCGACTTGACGCTATATTGGAGAAGAATGATGCAAGGATGATATTCTACATTCATCCAAAGTTTGCAGGATACCTTAAGAACTTCAAAAAAACGGGTGAGAGAATAACATTGGTTCCATTTGGACAGGAGCCATTAAATGAGATTATGAAAAAATGTCATTTACTTATAACAGATTATTCAAGTGTATGCTGGGATGTTTATTATCAAAAGAAACCGGTAATCTTCTATCAGTTTGACCTTGACCATTATAATAATGCTCATGGAAGCTATATTGATATGGAAAATGAATTGTTTGGACGACACGCATATGAGAAAGAAGAGCTTATAGATAATATAGAAGACTGCATAAATAAAGATTTTGCACTTTTGCCGGATGATGAGAAAAATCACAATCATTACTTTGAGTATATAGATGATAAGAACAGTGAGCGTACTTATATCTATCTTAAGAGTAAAGGATATTAATATTGTTAAAATATTCGCAGCGCCCGTAGTTGTTATACCGGACGCTGCGAATTTAGGTTTAATAATGGTGTGACTGCCGGAAGTTTGGGCCAATCCGGGAATATATGGTAACACATTATTAACACAAATTTGCGGTAATATGGAAGAATAGGGTGAAAACAGGATAAGAAAGAGGTAATTTATGAGGTTGAGAAAACAAATAAGCTTATTTTTAAGTTTTGCAATTTCAATAACATCAATGAATGTTACAGCTTTAAGTAACAGTATATCGGGAATGACAAAGAAAGCAAAGGCTGCTGATATAGTTCTGGCAAGCAGTCCGGAGCCGACAAGCAATGCATCTGCGGCAGCTATGGATGCGGATATGAGAGTTATATTTACTACAGACATTCATGGTCAGGTGGTCAATTATGATTATCAGTCGGCGAAGGAAGTAAACAGAGGTCTTAATAAGGCATATACGCTTGTTAAAAAGGCGAGAAATGAGGTTGGAACAGGAAATTATCTTACATTTGACCTCGGTGACAGTGTGTATGATTTTACTACAGATTACATATATAATCATGAGCCTGAGGCATTGCAGCCGGTTTATAATGCTATGACAATGATAGGTTATGATGCTATCACACTTGGAAACCATGACTTTGATTATGGATATGATTATCTGGTAAATCAGCTTGAAACATCAGGTCTTGAACAATCCTGTGTGTTATCAAATGTTTATAGTGCTGCGGATAATAAGAGTATATTTGGTGTTGAGAATAAGATAATCGAAAAAAACATTACCAATGATGAAGGTCAGGTAATGACTGTAAAAGTTGGTATATTGGGTGAAACGGTACCATCGCTTTCGAGCAAGACAGAGAAATATAAAGGAAAACTCGTGACGGAAGATATCCTTGAGAATGCCAAGAAGCAGGCGGCTGCACTTAAGAAAAAAGGGGCAGATATAGTAATTGCACTGGCTCATTCCGGTTTTGGAACAGACAATCCGAAGAAAAAAGCCGGGGATATGGCTTATATGCTCACAACGGTAAGTGATATAGATTTAGTGCTTGCAGGACATGAACATATAGATTTTCCAACCGGATCTTCAAGTGATGCACATTACTCGCTGCCAAATGTTGACCTTAAGACAGGTCTTGTAAATGGAAAAAGACTTATCATGGTTCAGGACAGTTGTCGTGGCATCGGAGTTGTTGATTTAAATCTCAAGAGAGATGAGACAGGAAAGATAGTAGTCGGTGACTCTAAGTATGAGATAAGAAAAACAAAGAAAGACACTTCTTGTGATGAAGCTATTACCGGGACTATGTCAAAATGGGATAGTGTTCTTAAGACATATTGTAATACGGAGATAGGAACTATTGCAAACGGAGACAGATGGAATAATTATTCAGCATTGCTTGAGAGCAATGAGATAATCCAGACGGTTCACGAGGCACAGCTTGACTATGCGGCACGGTTTGTTGAAGCCAATAAATCAAAGTACGGAAACTGGCCAATAGTCTCGTTGGCGAGATACACGAAGTATGGTGGAGAAAGTGGAGGAGATTATGCTGATATTTCAGGCAAACTGATGGAGGGTAATCTTGATACTATTGCGAACTACCACAGGTATGTATATATATATTCAATGACCGGAAAACAGCTTAAAGAATGGCTGGAGTGGGCAGCATCTATATATCAGACTACGGGAACTTCAAAGGATACTAAGTGGAACAATATCATATTGTCAGATTATATAAATAAAACCGGTGGAAATTCGTTGGTACAGGAACCTTATCTTGGCGACTGGAGTGAGTTTTTTCAGTGCAGCGGTATAGAATATACGATTGATCCAAGTGTTGCACCGAGATATGATGTGAACGGAAGTTATTTAAATGACACAAACAGGATTACTTCGATGACCTACAATGGCAATCCTATAAGTGATGACCAGAATATCGTGCTTGTGACGGACAAGATTACACCACATATGCAGTGTGATGCAAATGCAGGCGTAAATGACAATATACTTCAGAGTTCACATGACAATCTTCAGGATGTTATAGAGGAGTACATGAAGGAAAAGGCACAGATAAGTGATCTTAAATTAAATATTTCACAGAACTGGCAGCTTAATCTTCCGGACAATTATAAATTCCTTATGGAAAGTGGAAAGTCAGGTGAGAGTCTGCTGCTTGCAAAGAACTGGTGTAAAGGTGTTTATGATACAATAGGTTATTTCAATTATTATAATTGTAATACAGGTGTACAAAATAAACAGGATGATATGATACCGTCAGTTGTCGTATCGGAGACAAGCAAGGCAGATACAAAGAGCAGTGTTCCGGTAAGAGTTGTGGCAAATGCAAAATCAGGAATAACCGTCAAAAAGTATGTTAAAGGGGACTATGATAAGGACTCTGAGGTATGGAATCTGACACCGGCAAGTGGTGGTGCTATAACAATGGATTCAGATACTTTCAGTGTGTCAGAAAACGGTGTCTATTCAGTTTATGTTGAGAGCGGAAACGGAAAATCAGTAATTGAGAAAGTTGCGATTACCAATATTTATCCGACTTCACTTATAGCACCGGTAGTAGGAACAGTTACAAATATTGATGATGAGGTTACAGGTACTGCGTATCCAAACCTTACGGTAAATGTTAAGATTGGTTCTAAAGTTTATAAGGCATCAGTAAATGTCAAAGGAAAGTTTACTGTTAAGATACCGGTTCAAAATGCAGGGAAAAAGATTACGGTATATGTTTCCGATAAGAGTGGTGACAAGAGCAAGAGCACGAGTGTTACCGTCAAGAGAAATGGACCAAACAGCCCTAAGATTACATCTGTTAAAAATAACGGTTATGAGATAAAAGGAAATACAAATGACAGCAATGTCAAGGTTTATGCGGTTATTGGCAAAAATGTGTATGTTTCAAAGGCAATAGGTTCTTCTTATTATAAGAAGTGTAACGGTTACGATAAGAAACTTAAGATAAAGAAAGTTAATGTTGTCATAAAAAGCAATGGAGACTATACGATAGCTATTCCTAATCAGTATTCAGGAACAAATGTATCTGTATATTCGGTTGATAAACTTAGCAGAGTGAGCCATGTCAGAAATAAAAAGGTTTCAAAGAGTGCACCGAATAAACCGACTATCTACACGGTTTCAAGTTCTGACCGATATGTATTCGGAAAAGTGCCGGATAGTGGAAAGTGTACAGTTATATTGAAGCGTGGCAAAAAAAGCTATAAAGCAAAAGCGGATGCGGATGGTTATTACAGAATAACATCACCGAGGCTGCACGCTAAGGAGACTATCACGATATATGCACAGGACAAGGTAAAAGGCAAAGTAAGGACAGGTGTATCTAAGAGTAAAACCGTAAGCTCAGCATATGATGTTTACAAGAAGCACAGAAATACTAATCTTCATATAGGCAAGGTGACAAATAAGAGTTCTTATGTGACAGGAAGATGGGCAAAAGGTAAAACTACGGTATATGTGTTTGTGGATGGTATAGTATATGTCAGAAAGACAGGTTCAAGTGGCAAGTTTAAATTTAAGCTGAAAAAGCGTGTTGCTGTAGGAACAGGAATTTATGCCACGATAAGGACAGGGCATGGCAAATCAATAAAGGCGATGCGTAAGTGGAAAGTTGTGCTTGGAAAACCAAGTACGCCAAATATATATGGAAGACTTACGACGAGAACCACAAAGATAATCGTGCTTACAAGAGAAAAGTGTCCGAGAGTAGTATTAAGAATCGGAAAACACAGATATACAAGAAGAAAAAACAGCGGTTATTCTAAGAGAATGCACAGATACCGCTATATATTTAAGATTAGAAGGTATCCGTACAGGACACATCTGAGAGCTTTTGCAACAAATAGTGCAGGAACAAGTCAGAGTAAATTAAGGATTATCAGATAATGGATAAAGCGGGGAGGCAGAAGTGCCTCCCCGAATTCTTAGGTGAATAAAGTAACAGTTCAGCATTTGAAAATACAATGAACAAGCTCATTGTATTGCCAATTATCTTTTTATGGCTGAACTGTT